>Ga0222701_1000203_pt1 | contig 25151 bp, 23 predicted proteins | sample AntAcemetage1502_FD_179825 | JGI IMG/M metagenome (GOLD analysis project Ga0222701, IMG submission 179825) | Saline water microbial communities from Ace Lake, Antarctica - #1502 | ecosystem: Environmental > Aquatic > Non-marine Saline and Alkaline > Saline | place: Antarctica: Ace Lake... | reverse complement strand
AAAGATGTTTCAATCCACGCCCCCGCATGGGGGGCGACTATCTGACCTACAGCGATCTTGATATCGAAATTGTTTCAATCCACGCCCCCGCATGGGGGGCGACATAGCCTTCCCGAGGAGATCATTGCCGGCGAAATGTTTCAATCCACGCCCCCGCATGGGGGGCGACCGTATCGCTCCGGATTAGCGGTCATGCGGTCAAGGTTTCAATCCACGCCCCCGCATGGGGGGCGACTTACGCCGACCCACCTGATCGTGGGACCGACCAACGTTTCAATCCACGCCCCCGCATGGGGGGCGACGCAGTAAAACATCTTGACAGGTTTGTGGTAGGAGGTTTCAATCCACGCCCCCGCATGGGGGGCGACGCTGATAACAAAACCGGGCGGCGGGAAACATTATGTTTCAATCCACGCCCCCGCATGGGGGGCGACCGATATGGCCATCATGGTTGACACTGGATATGAGTTTCAATCCACGCCCCCGCATGGGGGGCGACTGGTCTGATTGGTGTGAAGAGGCTGATCTTACCGGTTTCAATCCACGCCCCCGCATGGGGGGCGACAAATGACTTTCCGGAAGTCAAAGCGTTTCTTCAGGTTTCAATCCACGCCCCCGCATGGGGGGCGACTATAGCGCTACAACTAATTAATTTTAAAAGGTCTATCGTGGGTTTTCTGCGAACCGTCTTCTTTCTGCCCATACGATATTTGATTGTCAAAGAACAATTTCTGTAATCTCTTTATTTTCAGTACATTGCGCACCGTGCGAATCTCCCCGGAAATTCGCGCGAACTTCAGGTTCGCGCACGGATCATCAGACTATCAACGGACCTTCCTGATCAATAGCTTTCTTGGCACCCACATGTTCAACGCGGCGTTTCCAGTTCGAACCCAAAAAATAGAACCTCAGACTGTCTGATTTCTGGTCTATCTCACTGATAAGCCTTTGCCTCAAAACAGTCCATTGTGCAGGGTCAATAATACATTCAAAAACAGAGTATTGAACCCGTTGCCCATAATCAAGACACGCCTTTGCCACTCTGCGCAAACGGCGCTGCCCGCCGTTTTCACTTGTGGCAACATCATAACTGACAAGAACAAACATAACCTTCTCCCCTATTTCCAGATAAATGGCGGATATCCATCCAGGTCGCCTCTCAGATAACGGGCCAGCAATAAGGCTTGGGTATGAAACAGCAACCCGATTGTGACCTTTTCATTAAGAAACGGATGCACTATCTCATCCTGTTTTCGTTTCTGATAGGCAACCAAAAGGGTTTTTCTCGTTTCATCGTCCATTAGGACCGCGCCGGATTCGGTTTCATCAAACCCTTTCTTTTGAACCTGAGACAGATTGATCAGAGAAAGTGCCATGCGATCGGCCATGAAAGGCCTGAATTCTTCCATCATGTCAAGCGCAAGACTTGGCCTTCCTGGCCGATCCCGGTGCAAAAAACCGACCGCAGGATCCAGCCCCACAGTTTCAAGGGCGGAGCTGACATCGTGCATGACAAGCGTATATAAAAACGACAGCAAACAGTTCACTTTGTCCAGCGGCGGGCGACGGCTTCTTTCATGAAAGGAAAAATCTTTTTTCTGTGAGGTAATCAAATGATCAAATACGCTAAAATACATATTTGCGGCATCCCCTTCAATGCCGCGCGCAGCGTCCAGAGATTTTTCCAGAGCGAGTGATTTCAGAGAAGCGGCAAGTCGCTTCGATGCACGCTGAATCTTGTCCGCACCTGGCTTATCGCCATGATCTCTCAAAGCCCTCCGCAAGACCGTCCGGCAGTTGGCAATCTTGCCTGTAAGCACGGCCTTCGCCATTTCAGCAGATGTATCCAGATCGTCGGCCTTCCGATATTGCTCCCTGCGCAACAGGACATTCCCGGAGACCGGTCCCTGAACTCTCGCCAGAAAACGACCATGTTCGGACAGAAAACTGATCGCCACATCGCGTTCGGCGCAAAAGCCCATTAAGAATGGGCTGCACCCGACGTTTCCGAAGCAGACAATCCCGCCGATTGTATGGATCGGGATACGCAGCCGGACTTCCCTGTCCACTTTCACTACAGCCGTCTCCCCCTCCTTGGCGAGATACGCCCCCTGCGTTGTGACAAAAAGGGTGTTGAGGTGTCGTTTCATGGCTCTCTCACTGCTCCCGATAGATACCGCTTCACAGATTTTCCCTTACCCGCTGTCTTGGGCAGACACATACCAGTAAGAGAACAACTGTCACACTTCTTTGCGTAAACCGCTTTTGGTGTACGCCCGGATGCAAGCAGCGCATGTAACCGCATCGTGGCTTCTTCCGTCACTTTTCTCAACATGTCATCAAATACAATATCAAACCTGCGTCTTGTCTTGCCATAAAAAAGAGCTCCATTAGAAACAGAGGCATCCATCATTTCTTCCAGGCACAGCGCCTGCGCGCAGAGCTGAACCTTGTCGCTGTCATCCTTCTTCGGCTTTCCCCGTTTGTATTCCACGGGAAAGGGTCGCCAAGAGGCATCCACCTGACGATGGAACTCCACAACATCCGCCTTTCCAATCAGTCCCAACCTCAGTGAACGAAGAGGCATACCGTACTCAATGCGAATCTTGCCTCTCGATTCCCGCTCTTCAGCGTGGACATGCTCGTGCATGATCCTGCCTTCCGCAGTAAACAGATTTTCTGCCCACGCCTGCTCAATATGGATCAGGGCGCACTGCCGCTCGCAGAAGATAAGGTGCTGCAACGCGGATATAGGGAGAAGATCGTCTTCGTTATACATGCCAACCTCTTATTACCTTATTCCCAGCTCCTAACACTGGTTCCTGATCGTTTTTGGAAGTCATTCGGCCACCTTAACCACCATCTTTCCCTTTGATAAAAACGAGGGATTCTGATAGACTGACTCCATCATGAAAAAGAAAAGCCTCTTAACAACAAATCCTTATCTGAAAGACCCTGTCGAACGGGAGGCCGCCATTGTTCTTAACGTGGCAACCTCCTCGGCGATCGAAGGAGTCCCCCTGTCCGCCTTCAGCGGCTTTTTTACAACGAAGAAGAATCAGACCGGCAGGATCGGTTCTGCAACCGCAAGGTCCTCTCGATCACCTCGCGGAAAATCTTCTCCATCGGCTCGTATTTCCGATTGAGTCCGAATTGTACCGCTTTAAAATATTCCTGTTTTTTCTTTCCTTTAAGCATACCAAAATCCAGAAGAGGCAATTTCGCCTGAAGCGCCATGAGTGACACCAACATACGAACCAGCCGTCCGTTGCCCTCCCGGAAAGGATGAATGAGGAGCAATTCCACGTGTACTACCGCAATGGCGTGGTCTATCGCTTCTCTCTCAGTAAATCGGCACGGCGTGTAAAGGGCAAGGCACTGGTGTTCAAAATCGACCATTAGCGCGGGAATCAAGTGGGCAGCGGCAAAGGTGAAACCTCCCTTTGTAAGATTCACCTGTCTATATCTACCAGCCCAATCGTAAATGCCTCCAAGCCATTCCTTGTGCATGTTACAGATATCGGCCGTGCCGAACCTGTGGTTTTCATCATAGACACTGATAAATTTTTTGAAGGTACGCAAAAGTTCGCTGCCTTCTGCCTTGTTCATTTCCCTCTTGCCCGTTACGCCGATCAGATTACGGAGAACCCGTTTCCCTGAACCTGGTTCAAACTGACCTTCGCTGAAACCTGATACGGCATATCGTCCAGAGTGCTTCACTTAAAACCTCTTTTGTTATATTCCAACCGTGCATTGACCATAGCGCCGTACCGATTATAAAAAGATTCGGTATACATTGCTCTATATTTTGTCTTCTAGCGTTACGCCTTGCGGCACATTATTCCGATCTACAATAACATTGTAATCTGAAAATGCGCGAGCCGGGGAAGATCCATCTGTTGTACGCTTAATGGTTACGAGATCAAACAATTTGTGGGCTGGTGCATTACCAAGCATGGAGTCATGTTTGAAAACGATGAGTTTCCGAGCGTTCATCTTGCCTCGTGCAGCAGAGTGGTCATGTTCAAACGCATTAATAAGCGAATCCCACAACAGTTTTAGATCTTCCTCGGAAAAACCAGTCTGGGCAGCCAAATGGGCTGAAACATAACCTTCTGCACGATAAAGGGCATAAGGAACTATATGTTTCCGTCCCATTGTACGATTGTCACCACTTTGCTGCTCTGCCTCTCTGTCGGTAGTTACCGCCATGCGTGTAATACTGATTTCCATCGGAACAATGGGATCTACGCTGCGGGCAAAATTCAACTGGACGGGACCCCGAACCTGTCCGCAATTGACCTCAGTCATCATAACTGCTCCAAAAGTACGAACATCAAAAAAGTTATCACACATCCACTTTGTTATTTTCTTGGCATCTTCCTGCTTCTTGGGTAATTTTTTAGATGGTGGCCGCTCTATCTCAGAGTTGTTTATATATGCCTTTTCATTCTGCCTGTTAAGTATTGCTTTTTCTTTAACATATATTTCATAAGGCGGTTGATTTGCCTTAACAATATCAACATAGTTCCGTATCTTTCTCTTTAAACAGACATCGGTAACAAGGCCATAGCTTGTTTCCGGGTCAATTCGGGGCATATTACCGGCGTCTGGATCACCGTTGGGATTGCCGTTTTCCACATCAAAAAGATAAACAAACTCGTAGCGATTTTGTATAGAGTTACTCATCGTTATCCTCCTTATTGTCTGATTTAGTGTAAAAATCCTTTCGTTGGTGGTAATATCCAATAGCAAACAAACCTTGATCATCCAAACTCAGATGAGCGGGAAACTCACAGACATCCTGCATTATTTCTTCAATCATTTTATCTGCAACATACCCATAATCTGCTTTTTGAATGTGATGTTGTGAAAGTCTGAGCAACTGCGGGAAAACTATGCTGGGCGTCGCAGATGCGGAACTGTAATAACGGTTTTTTATGGTCGTATTTGCTCCAGGGATTGCATCCTTTTGGGCTTTTTCCAAAACAGCGAAAAGCCGCCCCAATCTGTACGCGATGTTGGTGTTTTCCCTATCCAATGCCATTGTAACCTCCCTTGAAATTTGGTTTATACGGTATTTTCTGACAAGGCACGCCTTGAGCATTGCCGCACGCAGATAGTTGATTTCCTGGTCTGCGCGTATCCGGCATATTATCGCCGCCATTAAACTTTGCGGATAAGCCGTACCTGTCATAATAGAACGGATAATCGCTCCGGAAAGAACGGGAGAGATGTTCTCGGATTTTCTCAGCACTGCAGTTTCTCTTAAAAGCTGCCACATCCCCGGAAATTCAGGGTCGCTGTCATAGTTTCTGATGATAGACAGGTCTCTGAAGTGCTGGCCGATTTTAGCGCTGATGTCTCCTACCGTGCTGACATGCCAGAAGCGAACGGAAAGACGTGACGCATTGGGAGAAAGACCCAGAATATAGAATTTAATGTCGGCATCACCAATTTCTTGGGGCAGTTTTTTGCCATCACGAACGGCTTCAAGAAAATCCCGAACCTCTTTTAGATCACCGCTGTCATCCTGGGGGTTTAGAATTAGCCCCATAAAACCTTCAACAGGCGATTCACGCTCCGTCCAAAAAATTGTCGTCGTGTTCCCTATTTGGATCTTCTGCCGACTGTCAAAGCTAAGAAGATGATTAAGGGCTGTAGTATAGCTAAATGCAATATCTTCGCTGACCGGTGCATTGAAGCTCTGCTCTTTGCCATAAGACAGGAAGGCAGCAAGATTAAATGATATAATGGCCGCACCTGTTGATTGAGAACCACGCACACCTTTTATTTTAGGATGGAGGCGAGCGACTGGTTTTTTTTCGCCGCAGACAAGACATGTCGCAACAACTTCCGAGCTATTGGCGGAACAATGTCTTAACCAAGCATCTTTTACCTTTGGCCGCTCATGAACGTATCCGAATTCACCATCCAATTGGAAGACGAGATTTGCCCCGTTCACCATATCGTCCCAATATTCCAGCTTCGGTGCATCTTCAGGATTCCACGAATCCAGAAATCGCAACACTGCTATCACTCCTTCATCATCAAGCCCTTCACCGATATCATTCTGCAGGTTTTTAAAGGCATCGAAGGTCTCCTTAGATCGTTCCGGCTTTCCCTTGTTATCGGATCCCAACACATACCCTGTATTATCCCACATGAAATTTGCGGCAATATTTACTGCTCGAATCACCGCTTCCGGGACAATCATCTGTTTGGGTAGCAAGCGCTTTCCCTGCACTTCTCTCAGATCAAGGACTTGGAGTAGTTCCCCCTCACGATTCAGTAGCAATGCGAAGTGAATCTTTTGAGAACTGAACCCCAAAAGAGGAATGTTTACATCGGGATCTTCGCTCAATCTTCCATAATAGTTATTTAATGACTGAAGGATCATGCCTTCACCCCCCTTCCATTGAGTGGAGGAACTTCAATAACCCCGTTGCTCATTTCAGCCCTGAAGAATTTCGCTTCCATGTCGTTTTCGAAATCCATGTCGTGCAGCATCCAGCCCAAATCCTGATCGCCGATAAGATCTGATTGAGGGATTTCTCCCCCTTCTATCAATTCAAAGTGGGCGGGGAATTCACGGCAACCAAGATAGGGATGATGAAAACACTGCCCCTTAATGGCCCGACGTTTAAAGATTTCTTTATGCTTGGCATCGTTGTTGTCTTCAGAACCGGTAAATTCAAAATGTGCCTCGATGACATAGGAAACATTCCGAAGCACCATTGCCGCGCGCTGTTGGCGATCGTTTTCAATAAAGGTCTCAACAGGACTTACTCCATCATTCATTGCCTTCTTAACTGTACCGGGTGATAGCTTACTCGCAAGCTCATTCCGCCTGATATTGTCAAACCGGATTGGATCGAGCACATGGATGCGGTCTATCACCCAAACAATTGCCGGTTTCCAGTAAATGGCCTCAAGAATCCCCCGGGCCGCTGACGGCGTCATTACATCGTAGCTGACTCGTTCCACCTTCATCTCCGGCCGTGTAAAACAGGCGTACGGCCCCCAAACTTTTAACCTTATCCCATACGGCATTCATACACCTCCTTTCTTCAGGTATCCACGCCCCTGCATAAGCAGCAGGGGCGACTCTTTTACCAAAATCAAATCATCACATTGTTTCAATCCACAACCCTAATTAATAGGGTGACACATCTAATTGAAAAACACAGAATGTTAGTCATGTTATTTCCATTTTTCAGGCCTGCACAAAATATATCCGTCAGTCTTTCTTACTTGATCAGGGAAAATACTATCTGCTATTTTTTTGCGACCAATCGGGAAATTTGCGTTAGCAACTCTTGCCAATTGTACTGAATGTCTGCGAGGTGGGAATCCTACAACTACTCTCTTCAGAGGAAAAATGCGACGAACAGCCTTGATCGGCCCGACAAGATCACTGTCACCTGTTATTAGAAATGCAGCATCATATTTATCTTGGTATGCGTCAGTAATTAGTGCGACAGAAATGTTGACATCCGTCATTTTTTCTTCATGAGTAGTCCAAAAATGGCTGCATCTATTGCAGCGTATTGTTTTTTCAAGATAATGGCCGTAAAAAATCTCACACCCCTGAACCGTATTAAGGGCTTCCAGATATTCTCCTTGCCGTTTTGCCTTTTCTGGATCATTTGGTGTTGAGGATACACGACTTGTGAAATATTTTGTTGTAACAAGCTCTTGATAAGGCTTGAGTAAATTTTTTGCAAGTGAATGTACATTTAACCAGTAGTATCTTCGCCACCCTTTTTCCCTCATCCCAAAGTAGAGGTTGAAGCCATCAATATAAACTATCACTCTTTCCATATTCTAGTCACCCCTATAAGCCTTCCTTTATCGCTTGTCGTTGTGTGATTTCTGAAAATCTTTCTGAAAATTTTTTCTGTTGTCAACAAATAGAACTGTCCGGTTTTGTAGCAAATGAATTGTCCGCTTTGTGCTATTCAGAAAAGCTGCACAAGTCGTAGACTGAAGCAGCTTTTCTGAGGAAACGACGAGCGGCGGACTTACGCTGCCTTCCCTTTTTTGTTTTCTTTCAGTTTTCCTTGTGCATCATACTCAGCCAGCTTTCTCGGGCCGTGAAAAACGGCCAGAGAGTCGTTCGTGTACCGGTGGACACGCACTCTAACCCTGACGTAATGGCATCGATATTGATTTGCAGGGATTTGTAGTGTTTTCCCCTCAAAGTTGACGCAGTTGTCAGCAGTCACAGTCCGCTGGTACTGCTCGCACAGGATGTCATCAAGGTTTGATCCACACCAGGGTACAAAGGCTGAACCTTCCTCGGCGGCGGGCTGCATGAACTCGGCGTTGTGGGCAGGTCGATAGACTTCAGACAGATACCGGTTGGCCTCTTCCATCGTGGTGATGCCATGAAGAGCCAGCTCTTTGGGAAGACGCCCCTGATGCGTACCAAAAGCTCGTTCGCTTCGTCCCCGTGCCTGAGGCGAATAAGCAGCAATCATCTCGATCCCTAACTGCCTCATAGCGCGCCCAAACTGTGTGAGTTGCCCTTTACTTACCTTTCCCCCAGTCTTAGGTGTGTACCAGTAATGACTCCCTCGATCGGTGTAGATTGAACTGAATAGACCCCGTTGAAGGATCACCTCTCTGACTCCCAGAAAACTGCTGGAGGTACCTTCCTCCTGGACAAAGAACATGTTGTAGTGCTCGTTTGTCGCATCATCCATTGTCACGATCAGATCCCACTTCGTCCCCGGTACCCATTCATGGGTACTGCCGTCCTGGTGCAACATCATGCCTGGCAAAGGTGAAGGATCACGACGGCTTCGGTGTGTACCCTTCCTGCTCGCTTTGGGAACCAGTCCCCTCGCTTGAAGCGTGTTCTTGACCCAGGTGTAACTCCTTTGTCCTCCGTCACGCTGGTACCATGAATGAAAATGATTAACGTTCCAGCCACGGTACCGACCTTCATACTGCCGGATAAGGGCTATAACTTCATCCACGGGGGCTTTACGTGATGAAGCCTGTGTTAATCGCTTGTCCAGTAACCCATCTAACCCGTCCTCTTCGTAGCGATCAATGTAACGCCGGAACGTTCGATCACATACTCCCAATATCCGCGCCGCTTCTTCCTGTGTTAACCGACCTTCTGTCCATACATCATAAGCCTCTACAAATCGCATCTTCCGGATCTCCTGTAATGTCTCTGTCCATCTCATTGGCCACCTCCCGGTGACCATTATAAACTGGACAGATTACGTGCTACAACTCCGGACATATTACTTGCTTCTAACACAATCTGACTCGACTGTTGACAAAACTCAATTATCCTACTATCCTGTAACACACAAATTTTCAATTTCACTGTAAATCCCGACTCGTCTGGACTGACGTGACGAGACCGGGAAAAAAACAGGAAAGTCAGGTTTATGAGAAAATGAAGAATCTTGATCCATCCAGAATAGCCATCATCGGACCGGGAAGACTCGGAACCGCCTTTGCCTACAAGTTCGGACGCGACGGAAAAGATATAGCCATATACTATCACGACGCTGAAACATGCAGAGAAATAAATCAGACCCGTTTGAACCCAAGGCACCTGACAGACAACCTTGCAAAGATATCAAATGGCATGGAAAATGTCCCCAGGCTGGTGAACGTCACTGCAACCAATGATCTGGAACGTATTGTTGAGGAGAATGATTTTATCATACTTTCGATAACCATGACCAGGCTCCGGGAATTACTGGATTATATAAAACCACTGATCGCGAAAAAGAAAGGCGAAACATGCCTGGTGTCTCCGATAAAAGGTTTGTCTTCAGATGAGAAGACCCGTGAACTTATAACACCGTCTCAGATGATTAATGGGCGTCTCTTCGATCTCAAACATAAGTATGATGTTATCTGTATCGGGGGACCATTTTTCGATATAGACATAGCGACCGGCAGACCGGTATGCGTGACTGTGGCCGGTGATAAGCGGTCGGCCGGGTTATTTAATCTCAACTTCCTCAGGCTTAATCGCCGGGAGTTAAATTGCTATTACAATTTTGATACTGTCGGCATTGAGGCATGCGGCGCCCTGAAAAACATCATTGCGAACTTAAAAGGGATCACCGATTGTTTAAACCTGGGAAGTTCCCTGCCGGGAACCATATTCGCAAGATCCGGGGTTGAAATAAGGTCCCTGTCAAAGTTACTGGGGGGAAGCTTTGAGGCATTCCACAGCCAGGCCGGCGTGGGGGACATGTACGTCACCGTTTCATCGGAAGCCAGCAAGAATTATCGATATGGCAAGTATTTCTATGAATTATTTGACGGCAATCCCATAGAAACAAGCATCAAGGCCATGAAAAAGATAGATGGAACTCCGGAAGGACCAAATACGATAAAGAGCGTCCACAGATATCTGGAAAAGAAAAATATGTACAGCCCTCTCTTCCGCTGCGCCTACAAGATATTTCACGATGAGACAAACAGGAATGAAATAAGGGAGCATGTGATACAGGCCTGCCAGTTTGATAAAAGAGACAAGGAGTACATAGACCTCTTTTCAAAACTGCTCTACAGAATGTTTCCCAACCTCTGGTACAGAAGACACAAAGGCATCCTGTCTTAGAATTCTACCGGATTGTTTAATGACAGACCCCAGGTTTAATTTCTGGCGTTTTTCCTGATAGAGTCTAATTTCTCAAGGTATTTATCTCTGTAATCCAGACCACTGTAACTGCTGATATCGTCAATCAGAAGGTTCACATGTGGAATAATATCCACGCCGCAACGGTTCAGGTGTTCTTTGTCTGCCCTGTCAAGGGTAAGGATCGAGTAGTAAGTCAGCAGTATCCTGGTACCGGATTTTCTCCTCAACAGATAGGCCTTCCCCGACATGGTGTTCAGAAAGAAAACGGCGTACTCATACAGATCGTTCTCGCTGGATTTAATACGTCCACTTTTCTTTGCCGTTTCTGTCAAACCCCACTCATAAAGCATTTCGATGACGGGTTCGATCATTTTTCTCTCATTGGAAAGAATCTCCTTCACCAGCGAAATATTCTTTCTCCCCATTATCCTGTAAAAGTGCGATATATTGCTTCTCAAGGTATAGAGGTCACTCATTTCGCCTGACACAATGGGTGGATGTGAGGATAGCTTCGAAACAAGCCCCAGAAAGTGGTGGTATGATCCGCCCTTCAACTTGTAGGCCATTATGTAATCCTGCCTGTCGAGATAGCCAAAAAATTGTTCTACCCTTTCTTGCAGTTGATCCTGTCTGACTTCATCGATATCGTACGACGCAGGTACTTTTTTCTTCGGACCGGGAGGTATTATTTTCTTTCTGACACTTACCTCGTCGCGCTTTGTATCTTCCTTTGAAACAGTCGAAACAGCTTCAGGCTTCTCCTTTGTTACTACCCTTTCTTCGGAAACAAAGCTGTCTCTATACAAAAAAAAGGCCAATACAAGGATCAGGAACACCGCGGCAAATACAACAGCAACCCATTTGCTCTTTTTCATTATTACACCTCAAGGCAATAATTATTCGGCCTCCTGTTTCCTGAAAAATCCATTGTCGGACGGCCGCTGTTTGTATTCTACACCATCCCTCAATATATGTGAATAAGAAAATAGATGGCGCTCTTTTCACATCTTTCCTGCAATTAGATTTTGGCATTTTGATTGACAGCCCGTTCGTAATTAGTGTAATCATACCGGCAAAATTTGGGATCGGGTGATGAAATAAATGAAAATTAAAAACCTAATGGTGACAGGCGGGTGCGGTTTCATCGGCAGCAATTTCATACAGTATCTTCTCAGGCAGGGTGATTTTACCGGCAGGATCATAAATGTGGACAAGCTCACCTATGCGGGGAACCCGGACAATCTCGATGGAATTGAAAAGAACAATCCGGACAGGTACCTGTTTGAAAAAGCGGATATCTGTGACCTCGGACTCATGGAGGACATATTTTCCCGATATGCGATAGACGCGACCTGTCACTTCGCCGCCGAGTCGCATGTGGACAGGTCTATAAAGGATCCCGGGGCCTTCATATACACAAACATTGTCGGCACCTTTAATCTGCTGGAGGCGGCCCGCTCGCATGCCGGAGATTTCATCCTCTTCCATCACATAAGCACGGATGAAGTATACGGGAGCCTCGGCAAAGAGGGACTTTTTAAGGAGACTACACCATACCAACCCAACAGCCCTTACTCCGCAGCAAAGGCCTCTTCAGACCACCTCGTCAGGGCATACAACAAAACCTATGGACTTCCCGTGACCGTCTCCAACTGTTCAAACAACTATGGCCCTTACCAGTTTCCTGAAAAACTGATCCCCCTGATAACACTGAATGCGAAAGAGGGCGAAAAGTTGCCTGTCTATGGTGACGGCAGGAATGTGAGAGACTGGCTGTATGTGGAAGACCACTGTAACGCAATATGGACCATCATGAAATCGGGCAGGAGAGGCGAGACTTACAACATAGGCGGGAACATGGAGATGGAGAATATTGTCATCGTTGAGATGATCTGCGATATCCTGGACGAGTTATCCCCTGTTTCATCGGGGAAAAACGATCATAGAAGGAATCTTATTACGTTTGTCAAAGACAGGCCCGGACATGACAGAAGATACGCCATTGATTTCACAAAACTGCAGAGTGAACTGAACTGGTCGCCTCAGGAATCATTCGAATCGGGGATACGCAAAACCATATCCTGGTATCTGGAAAACAGTGAATGGGTGAGACGCGTAAGGAACAATGAATACCAGTCCTGGATGTCCGAACAGTATAAATTGTAGGGAATAGGCGTAAGCAAACAATCCCTGATCCCTGACTACCGACGAACCGTATCCTCGACAACAAAGGGTGCGGACCTCACCCCTATGCTCCCTCTTCTCACCCACACACGACACATCTTTACAGATGTCCCCTCCAGGTTAACCAGATTGGGCAGCTCTTCCACCCCTGCAATATCGGAGGAGGCAAATTCATAATATGATATATTTCTGCTGAATGGATCCTGTATAAGTATAATCTTGTCATCAGCGCAGGGATGCTTTTCGGGCGCCCCGGTGAATGCAATATGATTTTCTCTGAAACTCCGGGATAATTTATAAGTATCTACCTCAAATTTCTCGGCATGTTCCAGCAATTCTTTTACAGTCATTTCCTCCTCCAGTGCCAGCATAATTAATTTGTAACTACTCAGGTATGATTAGTTACAAGGCACAAAGTACCAGAGGCACAAAGTACCAGAGGCACAAGGAATAGAAGAACATGAAAAGTTGCAGAAATATTGTTGATGCATTCGTAAAAAGTCAAGCACTGGCTAATCTGTCATTCCCGCGAAAGCGGGAATCCAGTAATTACAAGCAGTTATAGATTCCCGATCAGGTCGGGAATGACAAAACGACAGAAGTTCGGACTTTTTACGAAACCATCATTGTCGTTTGGCAAAGATTAATAAATTCGTAAAAATTGGCAACCTGATCAATAAACCACAAGCCAGGTACCTCTGTGCCTCTGTGCCTGAGTGCCTGAGCAGTTACATATCCTACCAGACGACGGCAGCCTCGTCACCCATTCCGTATTCCTCAAGAACCTCCTTTACGGGTATCGCTTTTACCGGATCGATCTTCATAAGTTCGTAGAACCGCTGCCTCATTCCATCGAAGTTTATCTCGATTCCCTCCGGTTCACCGTCACGCGCCGGCTCCAGCATCCTTTTGGTCAGTTTGTCGTCATCGGCCGTGCGCCCGAAGCGGTAATTAATGAGCCGCTTCAGATAGAATACTCTTCTCCCCGCGCGCATCATCTCGTCGATGTCCCAGTTATAACCGGGAACGAAATTAAAAAGGTCCAGCCACTCGGGTATCGTGACCTCGGAATCGGCAAACTGGCAAAAACATGCGCTGTTCTCAAGTCCGCCAATGGCTATCATGTCTACCGCGGCTTCCGGCTTTTCCTTGTCGGTCATCGGCTCAAGCTCGTATTCAAACCCGATCTCAGGATAGTAACGGGAACCCAATTCGGCGAACATCATAGGCTCGGCCACGTGACAAGCGCCACGCGCGCCTACGGCATAAGTAAGTGCAAGACCGTGACCGCCTCCTCTCGGATCGTGCATGGGAGCTTCAAGACCCTTGCACTGAACCGTGTAATCAATCGAGTCTTTCCCGATTTTAGTGGCAGCGGAAACACTTCCCTCGGCGAGAAGTGCACCCAGTTTTCCTTCCTTTGCCGCTATCATTGGGACAACTTTGTTGATTACGGTATCCATATCGCCCCACTTGAGCTCTATTCCGCCAGTATCTTCCAGTGTGAGATCTCCACGTTCAAATGCCTCTATCGCCCAGGCAATGGTTCCGCCCGCGGAGATCGTGTCGATCCCCAGATCGTTGCAGATACGACCGGCCTTGCAGGTAGCGGCAAGATCGATAGAGCCCATCAGGGTGCCGAAGGCAACAATGGTCTCGTACTCGGGACCGGGACCTTCAGGGATTGCCCACGGACCCTCTTTTACCTCTACGACCCGCTTGCACGCGATGGAACAGAAGGCGCATGAACCCCTTTTCGTCAGGTATGTCTCCGTAAGCGTGCTTCCCGTCAAATCCTCAGACGCTTCTTCCCAGAAATTAGAGGTCCAGTTTCTGATGGGGACATCGCCGGCATACATGCCCCCTATCAGATTAGCTGCTGTACCATTCTCGTGCAGGACTTCTGAAGCAAGCGCCTCCTTGATCTTCGGGTTGAGTTCCTTCCTCAGTTCGTCGACCTTTTCGGGATCCGCAAGCGTCATTTCCTTCTTACCTGCCTTTACAACTATGGCCTTGAGGTTTTTGGAACCCATGACAGCGCCAAACCCCGCGCGTCCGGTGGCATGATGACCTTCGTTCAGAATAATTGAGTATTTTACAAGGTTTTCACCGGCGGGGCCTATGACCAGTGTCCGGTAGGCCTTGCCGTATTTCTCCTTCAAGGCACTGTTTACCTCGGCTGTTTCTCTGCCCCAGTACTCTCCGGCATCGAGAATCTCTATCCTGTCATCCTCGATAAGAAGCATTGAAGGCTTTTCGGCCCTGCCTGTAACAACAATGCCGTCGTAACCCGCGTATCTGAGTTCAGGCGCCAGGTATCCGCCGCATGAGGAATCGCCCCAGCCCCCGGTTAGGGGAGAACGACCGGCTGTGCTGTGCCTGCTGGTTCCGGACAGCTTTAATCCCGCGAAAGGACCGTCCATGAAGATGAGCATAGCTTCCGGGGAGAGAGGATCGGCATCGAAATTTCCCCGCTCCCAGAAGAGCTTCGCCGCAAGTCCGCTCCCACCGATATATTTTTTGTAATATTCCTCCGGAAGCTCATCCACCTTAATCTTACCGGCGGTAAGATCGACATCTATTATCTTTCCCGTATTTCCTTTCATATTATCTGCCTCGCACGGACACCTGTTTTATAAGATTAAATCTTCTCTATCCATGTCTTTCAGGACACCAACATAAACTTCGGCCACCTTTTTCAATTTGGGTGCAAGCTTGAGAAGCCCCGTGGCCGAGCCCTTCACCTTTATCTTCTTTCGTGTGATAGCCATAACGGGATTAAGTTTGTTGGACCAGGAGCGATGGGCGTCATCGGCCGAAAGACTCATGGTCAAGGCCGGCTCTTCGTCCGGCTTGCCCTGGCCAGCCTTAATCTCTCCTCCCCGGCAGTCTATCCAGAAAGAGCAGTTGGGTCCATCCTGCGTATAATCGAACCATATAAGCTGATTGACCTTCTTCAGACCCTTGGAGAGATCTTCAATTTTGGAAGTTTCCTCAAACATTTTTAAAAACATTGTGATTGGTTCATTTTCATCTTTCCAGAATTCCATGTCGTTCTCCTTTTTTAAAAGTTTTTGTTAAAATGCCTGCAAATAAAGGTTTAAAATATCTTCCTCCTCGAGATAGCGGGGATTGTAACTGATCTGCGAGTCAGCGGCGGCCAGTTCCACGAGCGGCATGAGTTCTTCCCTGCCTTCGGGAATGTCAAAATCCTTCAGTGAGTCTGTCAGGCCGATATCCGCCTTAAGATCCCTGACAGCCTGGACAGCTTCCCTGCCTGCCTCCACCGGGTCTTTTCCGTTGACATTGATGCCCATGGCATCGGCAATCATGAGAAAACGGAGCGGAACCTCCTCCACATTGAAATCCATGACAATGTCAAGCATGATGGCATTTGCGAGGCCGTGGGGAATCCCGTATTTGCCCCCCAGGGCGTGGGCTGTGGCGTGTACCCCCCCCGTCATTGTGTTACCAAAACACAGCCCCGCCAGCGAGCTTGCTATAAGCATATGTCCCCTGGCTTCTATGTTTTCAGGATCCTTGACGGCTATGGGGAGATACTTGAAGATAAGCCTGATGGCGTGAAGACCCATGGCATCCGCTATCGGTTCCGCCGAGGTGGATGTGACCCCCTCGATGGCGTGGGTAAGCGCGTCCATTCCCGTAAAGCCAGTGATCTTGGGCGGAAGAGCCACGGTGAGTTCCGGATCCAGCATTGCTATGTCTGCGTTATAGGGGTGAGAAATCGCGAGTTTTACTTCATTTTCCACATCCAGGGCCACTATGGCATTGGTCACTTCACTTCCGGTTCCCGCGGTTGTCGGAAATACGATATGCGGTGGCAGAGGTTTTGCGCCTTCCCAGAGGGCGGCCAGGTCGGCAAGGGGCTGGAAATCGTCAATCTTTCGACCGATCATGATGTTGACCGCCTTAGCGGTATCCATGACACTTCCTCCACCCACTGCGATCAGGCAGTCGGCTCCGCACTTGCGATAGAATTCGGCCCCCTTGTTAATGATATCAATCCTCGCGTCTTGGACGATGTCGTCGAATATGCCGACCAGCTCGAGGTCAGAATCCCTGACCGCCTCGGCCACCATTTCGGAGACCCCGGCCTTTACGAGACCCTCGTCGGTATATATCACAGCTTTCGTCCCGCCCAGTTCACCCATCTCGTACCCAACCTCGGATCTTACTCCCGGGGCGTACATGATCCTCGGCCTGTTGAACCAGGCAAAAAAAGGATCAAACTCAATGTCCGGATATTTCATATCTACCTCCCTCCTTATGTTGCTGCTGCTGTTCTTGTTGTTGCTGTTGCGAGGTCCTCGCGAAATAGAGCTTTCCGATGCTCAGGACATCTCTTCGCTTTCAAGACCTTACTTCAGTCCTTTGCAAAAGCCTTATCGTATTGGAAAAGAGCTTAGACTCATCTGCCATGGGTTCAGAGAAACGGATTTCTTTAAACTCAAAATCACGGCTGTTTGTGCATCATAACTATAATATAAGATACTGTCAATAATTTTACCCGACAACATAAATTTGCACGACAATGTTATTTAAAAATTAAAAGTGAACACCTGATAAAAAGATATAACGGAACAGAACAAATGTATTGACTGAGGGCACAAAATCATTATAGCTTTCCTGAATATTGAGGGTGTTTATTCTAATTTAACAGAATAACAATCCTTTCCTGTCAGGAAAAACGAAAAGGGAATTTAATGATTGAGATAGCGCAGTTTGAGGAGGTCACTCAGATCAGGATGAGTCGGGTGATAGATGGTGTTCCGATATACTGGGTCTCCGCCTACCTTGTGGATGGTCTCCTGATAGATACCGGATGTGACTATACTGCTAAGGAACTGGCTTCATATCTCGAAGGCAAGAGGTTGGATATAGTCGTAAATACCCATTTTCATGAGGACCATATTGGGTGCAATTACCTCATTAAAGATAGATTCAACGTGGACGTATACGCGCATTCCGAATCCATCCCCCTGATAAGGAAAAAGGCATTTCTGTACCCCTATCAGGAAACGGTTTGGGGCTATCCTGTGCCGACAGAGGTAAAACCGATACCCGAACTGATAAGAACGGAGCATTTCACCTTTGAAGTGGTAGAAACACCCGGTCATAGTGTGGGGCATGTAGCCCTTCTGGAAAGGGAGAAGGGCTGGTGCTTTTCCGGTGATATATTTTCAAGAGAGACCCTGAAGTTTATAAGGCCGGAGGAGGATATGGGGGAAACCACACAGTCAATGAAAAGGCTGCTGGATTTTAAAACGGAGAGACTTGTGCTGTTTACATCCGTGGGTAAAATAATTGAAGACGGCAGGACTGCCCTTGAAGGGTGTATAGATTATCTGGAAAATCTTTCAATGAAAGCAAAGCATTTGAAGGACAGAGGCTATACAGTAAAAGAGATCATTCAGGATATTTTCGTGGGTGAGCATAACTTTGCCCAGCTCACGAACGGTCAGTATACGACGGAAAATCTGGTACGTTCTGTTCTTAAACTCTGAGGAATAGAGGCTAATCTGCCGGAAGGCGCACGGGTGTTTTTGTCGATTGAAAGAAAAAGGAGGGAATTTTTTATGTCGAGATTGTTGGATATTCTTGGGTGCAAATATCCCATTATTCAGGGTCCTATCGGGGCCACGAACAGCCCGAAACTTGTCGCGGAAATCTGTGAAGCCGGGGCATTTGGAATGCTGGCAATGGGATTCATAGGCAATGCGGAAGAGGCAAGGCGGCTTGCAGAAGGGGTGCGGGAGCTGACTGATAAACCGTTCGGCGCAAACCTGATGACGATGAATCCCGCAAACCCGGAGATTCTGGAAGTGCTGGCCGAATCGGGAGTAAAAACAGTAACCACCTCTGCGGGTTCCCCGAAACGCCTGTATCCGCTGATCCATGAACTGGGTATGAAAGGTCTTCACGTGATGCTTACCCTTTCATATGCCATAAAGGCAGAGAGTGCCGGTGTGGATGGGCTGGTTGTTTCCGGGGCCGAATCGGGTGGATTGCGTTCTGTTAATCAGGAATCATCAAATATGATCCTTGTTCCCTTGGTAGTGGACCATGTGAAGGTTCCCGTGGTGGCAGCCGGGGGCATTGCCGATTCACGCGGCTACAAGGCGGCACTTGCCCTGGGAGCGGAAGGTGTTCAGGTAGGAACTCGATTTCTGGCTTCAGAGGAAAGCTCCGCGCCCAAGGAATGGAAGGAAGCAATCATCAATTGCTCGGATGGCGGTACAACGCTGCTACCATTGGGAAATATGATGATGAGGGTTATTGTAAACCCCAGGCTCAAAGAACAGATGAGCAATTCGGAAACAGATTTAACCACCGAATACAATCTCATGAATGCTCCCGAGGCATGGGGTACGGGAAAGTTCGATCTTTTCCCGGCGGGTGCGGGTCAGATCAGCGCCCTGATTCACGAGATCAAACCCGTAAGGGAGATTATAGAAGAGATGGTATCGTAATAGGGGTATAATAATATGTATGCGGTAATCATGGCGGGAGGAAAGGGGACCAGGTTCTGGCCCCTGAGCAGAGAAAAGAGACCAAAGCACCTGCTGAACATTACAGGTGATAAGAGTATCATACAGTACACGGTGGACAGGGTAACTCCCCTTGTGGGGAAAAACAACATCCTGATTGTCACCGGCGCGAGCCATTCCGATGAGATCAGAGAACAGCTTCCCCAGCTTCCGGATGAAAACATACTGATTGAACCGGTGGGAAGAAACACCGCGCCATGCATCGGCCTCGCCGCGATACATATAAGAAAGAGAAACCCCGATGCCGTTATGTTTGTTCTTCCCTCCGATCATCTCATCGCGGGCACAAAGAGCTTCCTCGATTCACTCACTACCGCGCGCGAAATGGCGAAAAGAGGTGATTGTCTCGTCACCATAGGCATAAGTCCCAAATGGCCGGAGACAGGATATGGCTACATGGAAAGGGGCAGGCTTGTCGATACTATACAAAAAACCAGTATATATGAAGTAGAGTCGTTCCGCGAGAAACCGGATTCGGCAACCGCGGAGGCATTTCTCAGAGATGGGGGATTCTTCTGGAACAGCGGGATGTTCATATGGAAGGCATCTACCATACTGAACGCAATAAAAAGGCTGCTCCCCGACCTGTACGAGGGGCTTCTGACAATAGAAGACTCCCTCGGCACAAAGCATGAGGAAGAGATCCTTTCTGAAGTTTATCGAGATATAAAGCCGGTTTCCATAGATTATGGCGTGATGGAGAAGGCACCTGGTGTATCCATGATAGAGGGGGATTTCGGGTGGAATGATATAGGAAGCTGGGACGCGCTGTGGGATGTTTTGGATAAAGATGAGGGAGGCAACGCGACGAGGGGAAATACCATAAGCTTTGACACCTCGAATTCTCTCATATACAGTCCCAAAAAGATGGTGGCGCTGATCGGGGTGGAAGACCTTATTGTAGTGGAGACAGAGGATTCGCTCCTCATCTGCAGGAGGGGGTCTTCACAGGATGTCCGAAGGGTTGTGAAACGCCTCGAAGAAAAAGGCATGAAGGAATATCTGTGAACACAACCGAGATAATCGGATTTCTGGCGGCTTTTATATGCGCGGTGTCCATGACACCCCAAGTTGTCAAGATATACCGCACAAAAAAGACTTCCGACCTGTCACTGGGTGCGTTTTCGGTGCTGGCAAGCGGCCTTTTTCTGTGGTTCATCTACGGCTTGCTGATACACTCTCTCCCGATAATAGTGGGGAACGGCATAGGGTTCAGTTTTACCCTGTACATCATAATCATGAAAATACGACACGGGTGAGATATTCATTGCCCGGCATACACAAAAGGAGACAACTAATGAAGATATTCGCGGTAAACGGAAGTCCAAACATGAAAAAGGGGATGACCCATATACTGCTGGAGAATTTTCTTGAAGGGGCCCGCGAGGCAGGCGCGGAAGTGGAAACGGTTTTCCTGCAGAAGAAAAAGATAAACTACTGCCTTGGCTGTTTCAACTGCTGGGTGAAGACCCCCGGTGTATGCGTTCACAAGGATGATATGCCGGAACTTACAGAAAAGGTGCGCCAGGCCGACTGTGTCGTGATAGGAACCCCTCTTTACGTGGACGGAATGACCGCCCAGACAAAAACTTTTATTGATCGCATGATGCCCCTTGCTGATCCTCATTTCGAATTTGTGGATGGTCACTACCGCCATCCAAAAAAGCACGGTGGGGGAAACCCTGATATCGTCCTGGTCAGCGTATGCGGTTTCTATGAACGGGATAATTTCGACGGGCTTATTGACCACGTATCTCGTATATGCCGCAACATGCAGTCCCGTTTTATTGGCGCGGTTGTACGTCCGTCAAGTTACATGCTCGCCCTGCAGGAAGTCCTCGCCGATCAGATAGAAGAGATAAAAGGGGCAGCGCGCCGCGCTGGAAGAGAACTCGTGGAAAAAGGCACATTATCATCGCAGGTTCTTGATGACGTTGCGCGGGACTATCTGCCAAAAGAGGCTTTTCTAAAGGGTTCAAATGAATTCTGGGACAGGTGCATCAAAGAGGGTAAATTTCTCGCCATGTAAGGCGAAAAATCGTCACTCCGGTAAAAACCGGAGTCCAGATGATGATCTGCTGTTTTTATGGAGTGAAAAGACACAATCCCCGCTCCGCCAATGTTTCCCTTCGGCTCACAAGGTGGGTTTTGTATGGAAAGTAAGGGAACAGGAAATAAATAAATGCTGATTCCAAAAACTTTTAATTTCCAATTTTAGTTTAATTTTTGGTTCAAAGACATTTTTTACTCAACATTTATTCATTCAAGATTCTCCGAATCAAGTCCGGAGCAGGCTAAAACTCAACATTAACCATGTCCCTACTTTGGAAAATCACAAAACCGAAAATTGAATCCCCTTCCTATATTGTTGGTACAATGCACATTCGAGATCAACGTGCTTTTTATTTTAATATCTTTCCCATATAGCCTTTCATAACTGAGCTCCAAAAAACTTTATAATTATTTCTTTTTATCTTTCAACCATTTTTTGAATGCACTATTGTTAGAACTATTATACATTTTTAATAGTGGAGGAATAATGCCTACAAAATATTTGAAAGAACTAAATATCTTAGATGGGAATATATGTTTCTTATTTTTGCGAATTGAATTGATAATCTTATTTGCAACATAAGATGCATCTTGTAAAGGCCAAGCAACTGGCATATCACTAGTAGCATTAAAGAACTTAGTCTTTGTAACTATTGGATATATTAATTCAAAATTCTGACCTTTTGACAATTCATATCTATATCCGTCTGCAAAGCCACGTAAAGCAGCTTTAGTAGAACTATAAATTGCATAACCCGGCAAAGAAAAGAAACTCATTGCACTAGCTGTAACAACAAAATTGTAAGGTTTGTCACCTAACAAACTTTTCATTTTTTCAGCAGCATATATTACGCTAAAAGTATTAGTATTATATATTTTTGATAAATGTGCCCAACTAGGTTCGCCAATTTTTTCATAATAAGCAAAACCTGCATTAGCTATGTATAAATCAATACTACCTAATTTTGAAATTGCATATTCAAATAACTTATCTACACTCTCTTCTGAAGATAAATTACAATCAAATTTATATAAATTCTCATTTTCTATATCTGATTTTGATATTGTTCTTGAAGATGCCACTACTTTGCAACTTTGATCTAGTAATTGTTTCATTAATTCGTACCCAATTCCAGAAGATGACCCAGTTATGACTACATTTTTGTTTTCAACTTTCATAATTAACTCTTTTAATTATTTATTTTATTGTTGTCGCTAGTTTATAAGCCGAACTTGTTGCGTTTGCTATTCTTCCTACTTTTTCTGCATCACCTATAATATATAAATTATCAACTTTATCTTTCAATTCTTTATATAATTTATTTTCGGATTTTACACCTATAGATAATACAACATTATCAGCTTTTATTTTCGTTATCTTTTTATTTTTTGGAGAATCTACCGAAATTTCATTAGGAAGTATCTCTAAAAGTTTGGTTGATGGATAAAATTCAACTGCTTTTAATCTTGACAAAGAATCATCTCTATTTTGTAGCCAAGCATCTGGTGCAATTTTTTTCGCCATTTCAATAACACTGACTTTGTTGCCATCAACAAGTAATTTTTCTGCAGTTTCTAGTCCAGTCATACCAGAGCCAACTACTACTACATTTTTATTTGATAATTTAATACTGCCATCAAGAATTTCTGTAACTGTACAAACATTAGGCAAATCAACGCCTTTAATCCATTTAGGTTTGATTGAACTTCCACCTGTTGCGATTATCGTTGCATAAGGTTTCATTTCTTTTATACTTTCTACAGTTGCTAAAGTATCCAACTCGATTTTAACTTTATTTAATTTAGCATGATATAATGCATCTTCGATACACCAATTTATCTTATCTTTTAGTGGTGGTTTGTTTGCTAATTGCAATTGTCCACCGACTTCCTTATTCTTTTCTAAAATAGTTACATCAAATCCTCTTTTTGCTAGTACTGTACCAGCGTACAAACCACTTATACCAGCACCTACAATAACGATTTTTCTATTATCTCCATCTTTAACTATTACTGAACTTTTTTCTCTGCCTAAAGTTGGATTAACTGCACAATCAGCAAAACCATCGTGATAAGAATTTTCCATCATAGTTTCCATACAATACAAACAACAAATACATCTCTTTATCTCTTTTTCTTTGCCATTTTTAGCCTTATTAGACCAATATGGGTCAGCCATATGATTTCTTGCTGATGCTACAAAATCTTGAACACCGTCTTCTAATTGTTTTTCAGCTTGCTCAGGACTACGAATTAAATTAGCTGCAATAACAGGAATTTTTACTGCTTTTTTAACTGCATCAGCCATATAAGCACGCCAACCACATTCAAAGGACATAGGCTCTAACCAATAATTAATTGTATCATAAGTAGCTGAAGAAACATCAATTGCTGCTACTCCTACTTCTTCTAAGACCTTAGCCATTTTTACGCCTTCTTCAAGAACATAACCTTCACCAGGTTTGCCAATTTCTGCGTAGCATTCATCTATTGTCAGTCTAACTACAATAGGGAAATCTTCTCCACATTCTTTTTTAATTCCTTCAATAATTTCTAAAAGAAATCTCATTCTATTTTTAAAGCTTCCGCCATATTCATCCATTCTATGATTGGTATGTGTACTTAAAAATTGTTGAATTAAATATCCATGCGAAGCATGTAATTCTACGCCATCAGCACCTGATTTTTGTACTCTAACAGCACCATTTATAAATTGCTTAACTAATTTTTTTATTTCAGAATGTCTTAAAGCACGTACTCTTCCACCTGACAAGTTACTTTTTTCAACTTTAGATGGGCATACTGCACAAGGTACTCTATCTTTTTCTAATAAATGTTTTCTAGCAAAAGGAACTAAACTAAAAAATAGTTTTCTATAAAATTTAAAATATTTATCAAAAAATATGCTCATAGGCACAGTTTTTATCATTAGACCAACATTTTGTCTGCCAGGATGATGTAATTGTACAAATATTTTACAATCGTGTTTATGTATTCTGTTTACCATTTCTCTTAAAGGTTCTATTTGATAATCTTTACTAACTCCTAGTTGATTATAAGCAGCAGCCCCATGAACATCATTAATCCTAGATATTTCAGTGATAATTAAGCCTACACCGCCTTTTGCTCTTTCCTCATAATAGTTCATCATTCTTTCTGTTGCTTTACCATCAAATTGACCAAGTCCAAGCATTCCTGGTGCAAGCACAATACGATTTTTAATAGTTACATTTCCGATATTTTTTTCTGTAAAAAGTTTTTTATATTCCATAACTCACCTCTATGTTTTATTCTTTTATACTTATAATATATCTAAAGATTTATTCCTATAATAAAATTATAACTGTCTAAGTAGCTAATGTCAATATACAATATAATATTTATTTATTTTATTATACATTTTTAGTCAAATGCCGCCATAATATAGAACGTTCGTTCTATTTGTTGACAACAGCCATTTTTGTCGGAGTGTTGAAATGGTGTATTGACAGATCGAATCAGATAAACAACACTTCAGGAAGAAGCACAGCCCTTAAAGGTGAGAGAATGGGCTGTCCCGCACATACGCGGTCAATGCATATCTTAGTGATAATGGTAATGGGGTCAAGTCTACGCTTGACCCTTGTTGCTGATTGCTAATTAAAACCTTCTATTGTGGTTGTAGGTTTTTAAAACAACAGTACAGAAAGTTATACGTAGCATATTCAGTATTCTTAAGATAA
>Ga0222701_1000202_pt1 | contig 25155 bp, 31 predicted proteins | sample AntAcemetage1502_FD_179825 | JGI IMG/M metagenome (GOLD analysis project Ga0222701, IMG submission 179825) | Saline water microbial communities from Ace Lake, Antarctica - #1502 | ecosystem: Environmental > Aquatic > Non-marine Saline and Alkaline > Saline | place: Antarctica: Ace Lake... | reverse complement strand
CTCCTTAGGTTCCAGCTCCTGGCCCCGGATACGCTGGTCCCATTCCTGCATCACTCCGTACTTCAGCATGGTCTCCATCCCTGCCAGGGCAGCTCTCAGGTTGACACCGATCAGAGGAACACCGGCGAGGGAGATGATGATATCGGCGTCGATCACCACTCCACGGTCGAGTACGCGGTCCAACAGGTCCACCAAAGTAGCGTGCGGTCGTGCCATTGTCTCCATCACTGCCCTCTTCCTTTCACGTTAACAGAAGCTGTACGGCGGCAGAGGTCCAGCCAGGCGAACGAAATAACCTTCCATCTGGCTGATCACCTCCAGCTCCGCCTCCAAATCGGGATACCTCTCTGCCGAAACCAAGCAGGAGAGGTTCATGAGCATCTGGCGTTCCCTCTCAGCCTTCTTCGTCTTTTCCACGTGGATGTCATCCATACAGCGGCTTAGCCTGCCGTATAGGTCTTTGAATTCCTTCTCTGCCCTGACCTCCATCTCCTTCTTGAGCAGCTTCTCCAGCTTCTGGCGATACATGTATGCCAGGCCTCGCGGCTTGGACCCGATCTCTTCCTCTAGTTTCTTGATCTCTGTACTGGCCTCGGCGACCTTCCTGGCGACGACCGCTGGATCCCAGGATACCTGGACTCCATACTCAGCCTTCCCAGTGAGAATCTCCAGCCTTCCTTTGAGCGAGTCGTATTCCGTTTCCAGCCATTGCACCAGGTTCTCCTCAGCGCTCCTTTCCGTGGCAGTAATAATGGTGTTGAAGGTCAATGGTAAAACGGTCCCCCACCGCTTCCAGGCAGCCTCCACCACCAGGTGGTGGGCCAGGACCCAGGCCGTAGCGACCTCAGCGTCAGCGGACTGATAGGGTTGGGTCGGGCAGTCATGGATCAGGGCGCACAGATCGTTGTGCACAATAGTGTAGACCTCGTGTCCCTCGATGCCGATGGCTCCCAGGCTTATCTCTTCGTCGCCCTGGGCCACGCAATAGACATAGCGTCCCTCCTGCTCGCTGACGCTCGAGGTCCGAGCAGCTGATTGCCTCCGAGTCTTGCTACCCTGCTCCATGGTTAACGCTCCTATTGAGCCTCTTGTGTCCAATGCTCCGGGTTCAACATGGTGTCGAGGAAATCGTCAACCACACTGTCCAGGCCATCCCTGACTGACTTTACCGAATTGGCGATCCCTTGCTCCACCTTTATCTTCTCGATGGCGGCATCCAGATCCATAAGGGCTTCTCCCAGGCGCTCCATTTCCGCCTCCGTCAGGCTGCCGCCTTCCATGCGCTTCATCGCCTGGAGCCGCAACGCCTCCTTGATAATCTCGACGAGAGCTACGACCAGGCCAAGGACGCCGCTTTTGAGGTCATTCTCATCGATATTCAACTTCGTCATGAGCTGCCGCCCGTCCCTCGCTTGCGCAGGCGAATCTCCAGGGCACCGTTGCGGCATGTCGCCTCTAAACTCTCCGGATCCAGATCGGCCTTGAGCCGAAGCTCCTTTTGATAGCTCCGCGGTGCTGTTTTCTTGGTTACGAGGGAAAAGACGCTCCTCTCAACCTTGATCTCCAGGTCTTCGAGGGTGACTCCGGGGACATCGGCCACGATGGTGACCTCTTCCCCCTCGTCGAAAACGTCAACGGGGGGTTCCACCACCTCCGGGGGCTCAGGCGCTGGTCGTCCTGTTGCCTTCCTGCCGGGTTTGCCCATGGTACCCACATGAAATTCTCTCTCTCCCAGGAGACCCCGGGTCCGAATGTGCCCCGTAATACTTGCGCCCCCTTGTCTCCACTCCTCGTCGGACAGGACCTCTTTTCCTCCACCCGCTTTCAGCGTCTCTCGCAACTCCTCCAGATGTCCTGTGAGCTTCTGCGGCGAAACCAGAAGCTCTTCCAGGTCTATTTTGAGTCCAAAGATGTTCAACGTGCCGCCAATGAGGTCAGAAAACTCCGACTCCTTTTCCTTTTCACTCTCAGGCTCCTTCCTGTGCTTTTCCACTTTGCACCTCCTTTTGCCCCGTGGAGCATTCAGCCCATTCACGGGGTCTCTCATTCATTCTGCCATTCATTGGGTCGAAGATGGTCTCAGCTACCCTGCCCAGCCCTTGAAGGCCGGTAATCTCCTGGGGGAACAGAGGAACATGCGTAATGGCAAGGCCAAGGCGGTCGAGCTCTTCCAGATGGCGCTGCTGTTCCCACCGTTTCGCCGCGCAGAAGCGGCAATGGGTGGCGGGGACGACCATGTTCACCACCATCTCTGAGCAGGAGATGCCAAGCCCGGTCAGGCGCTCCACCAGCCGCTGGGCCTCTACCACCGCCATGGCCTCAGGGATGGTGATGCAAACAAACTGGCAGCGCTGAGGATTGCGCAGGAGGTTTGTAACCAATCTCAGTCCCCTGGACCGTTGGAGCAACTCGATAGTTATGTCGCCGGCACGTCCTCTTGCGTACTTTACTATAAGCCGGAGGGCCGTCTTGAGCCATTCGGCGACGATGTCCGGTAGCTCCAGAAAGCGGAGGGCATGACCAGTGGGCGCCATATCCAGGATGTAGCGGTCGAACTCTTGTTCCTCCATAAAGTCTATGATCTTCATCAGGGCTATGAGCTCATCCGCTCCGGGGGGGACCGCATTGATAAGCTCTTCCATAATGGCACGGTCAAAAGGCGCATCCACGCCAGAGCCGAGAGCGGAGTCGAGGAGTTCATCGATGTCCTCCCGGAACTGATCCTTGAATTCCTCCAGCAGGCGGGGGGCGTCTATCTCCAATGCAAAGAGCCCCTTAACTCCGAGGATCGGCGTGACCCGGTCGCCGATCCGTTGATGGAATACATCGGAAAGGGAATGGGCCGGGTCGGTGGAGAAGAGCAAGATTTTCTTCTCTTCCATCAAGCGGCTCAGGTGAAGGGCTGTGGTCGCGGCCACGGTGGTCTTTCCGACTCCTCCTTTGCCCCCAAAGAGGATGAGCTCCGTCTGATGGAGCCAGTGCCAATCCCCCTTCTGCGACGATAACATTGTTGTAGGCTTTGAGGGCGGCAGCGCTAGTGCCTTCTCCCCGATCATGGCTTGCGCAAATCCCCGAAGACGTTCCTGGCCCCGTACCTCCCAGGGCAGGAGGGCAACCCTGACCAGCTCGTAGCTCGAGAACCGGCGCTCTATCTCCGCGCAGGGTTCTTTCTGCGCCCTCAACCGACTCTCGCAGAAGGGACATTCGGCATTCGTAACGACCCGGTTGACCACGATGGTTCTTATGGGAACCTGTAACCGTTGTAAAGCATTCACGAGCCTGTGCGTTTCTTCTACAACCATCTCCTCGGGAATCATCACCGGCACAAACTCCGTCGCTGTCTTGGCTGTAAGCAGGGACCTGACGCGGTTTATATCCCGGAGTTGCTTAGCGAGGAAGGCGTCCACCTTATCCTCCTTTGGGCCCCTGTGGACGAGCCGTGCAACGATATAACGATATCTCCGTTGCATGAGCTCTAATACGTTAAGCCACTGGCGCATGTGGTCCGGCAGCTCCAGCAGCTTGATGGTATGCCCGGTGGGGGCAGTGTCCAGGATGACGGAGTCGTATTCGCCCCTTTCAATGATATCCGCTATCTCGATGATGGCCATCATCTCGTCGATCCCGAGCATGGAAAGGGAGAAGAGTTGGTGGAGATCCTCGCGGTCCAGGATGGTGCCTCGGTAACAGAGAGCCTCCAGCTCCTCCCCGTATTTGGCCTGGAACTCCCTCTGCCGCCTCGGGGCGTCCATCTCGAGAGCGGAGAGGTTAGGTAGGCCCTCTATGGACGTGATAGTATCCCCGATTGGTTGCTCGAAGCTATCCGAGAGAGAATGGGCAGGGTCTGTAGAGACCAGGAGAATTCTACGCTCCGATGATCGGTTTGCCAAGTACATCGCCGTGGCCGCGGCCACCGTGGTCTTACCCACCCCTCCCTTCCCCCCAAATAGGAGACACTTCAATTGGGGATTAGAGAGGAATGTAGGTAGGTCTTGTCCCTTCATTGATGTCTTTTCCTTAACAGCGAAAAACTTTCATCCAACCCACCGACACTACCGTCCACACGCTTCATTCTTTAACCCCTTTGGAGATTTTCACGAGAACTTCTGCCCTCTTCTGTTGGTATTCCTCCTTGGTCATTTCACTTGCTTCCAGTCTCTGACGCAAACCACTCAGAAACCGCTTTGCACCTATCAACTCACGTGCAGGCTTGGTCTCTCCGCCCTGCTTTTCATATTTGCTTCGCCAACCCTTCGCTTGCAGGGCCTGATATCCTTCCGCTGTCAGCTTGCACATTCCCGAAGCTGCCACATCCATGTAATCATGCTTGCCCAAGCTGTTGCAAATCAGTTCGAGCTGATTTGGCGTCATTATGATGCCTCGATCCCCTCTACTGTAGTCCGGCTGTCTGTCTTCGCCTTGGCACTGATCCAGCCGCACCAGGGACAGCCGGTGGTCAAGAGCTCCTGCTGGAACACCCGCTTACCACACTGCGGGCAGGTCTCCTTCTCCTCCAGTTGTTTCCAGCCAGGTGCGTTCATGTCAACACCCGAGGGGAACTCCAAACCGTAACGGGCGGCGGTCTCAAAAGAGGCCAAAGCAGCCCTGATCTTGATATCCAGGAGCTCGACGCCGGCGACGTTCACCTTGATATCGGCGTCGATCACCAAGCCCTTGTCGAGGATCCGGTCTATGACATCGGCCAGGGTTCCAGCCGTATCGCTTTCCGCTTGCAGCGCCATCTTCTCTGTTACCTCCTTTCCCGAGGATCGAACTGACTAGGGGTTATCTTCTCCTTGATCACTATGTTGACAAAGCTGTATGGAGGAGCTGGCCCCACATATTTGAATTCGATTCTATCATCATACGTGGCGGCAAGCTGCTCCACCCGGGCATCGAATTCTCTCTCTCTGGACCGGTCCACGAGGAAGGCGGCGTTCATGATCATGTCGTCACCGTGGATCTTGTTGAGACGAAGGTCGACTGCCAGGGAGCTGAGAGAATCCAGGAGGGGTTGTCTCACGTTTGTTCTTTCTTTGTCCAGAGCAAGACGAACCTTCTTGTTAGCCTCGGCTTCACTGTTGTCAAGGCTTGCCTCAGATGCTGGGGTCGAGCCTTTCTCCTGTGGTCTCTCCTCCGCAATCTCGTGCAAGACCTGGTTCATATCTCTCCACAGGGCCTTGAGGCCCAACTCCACCTTGTTGTCCAGCTCCCGCAGTAGTTTCTTGAATTCCGGATACCGGGTTCTGAGCAGGTTCCGGATCTCCTCGGCATTAGGAGCTACAGTGTAGAATCTCACCGGGAGCGCCGTGTACTGCCTCATCACTGCCTCGATGACCTTCTCGTGGGCGAGCATAGTTTCCTTACTGACAACATATTTGTTCATTGGCACACTGCTCACCACGGCACTGAGATCTCTATAAGCAATGGTGGTCACCGAATCACCTCGATCACCAATGCTGATAGGACCGAAGTTCCTCGCCTCGACGGTTCCGATCACACAATAGACGTACAGTCCTTCAGATACCACGGTGGCTTGGCCCTCCTATTAGCGCCCCTGGAGGCCTTTGCTTCGGGTTACTCCACACTTTCTTCCTCCATGAGGTCGCCCCGTAGTCTTGTCCGCTTCCGCTCGAACTTCAGCATACTGCCCTCATCGTCCAATAATATCTCGTAGTCCCCCAGCACATCAGTGGCAGGGGGAATTCTGGACATCTCCAGCACATTCACTCTGACATGCCAGCCCTGCTCGTCTCTGAAAGCCTGGGTGACTCCTTCGGCCTTCAGCCCAGTGGTATCCGTCAACTGTTTCTTGGTCTGCCTTATAATGTTTTTCATGTCCATAATCTGGGCCTCCTTAGTTTGTATTTGATTGATGCCTATCTCTATTGGTTTTGCTTCTTCTTGGCCTCCCGAATGGCGCTTAGCCGCTCCAGCAAAGCCTTCTCCTGTCGGTCATACTCTTCTTCCTTGATGTCGTCCACGTCATAGCGCTCCTGAAGCTCCATTAGCTCCGCCAGAACTTTCCCCTCATCCAGGGACTCTCCCTCGGCCGCGTCAGTAAGCTTACTCGCTGTCCACTGAAGCATTCTTGGAATCTCGGATATCCCAAGTGTCAAGGTACCAAAGAGGAGCCTGGTGAGGCTAAGCTTCGTTTCACCGCCTCCGCCTTCGCTTCTGTCTTCCGTCATGGGGATCCCTCCTATCTTGGCTAAGCCTTACGCACTTCCCTTTGCACCCACTTCGGCTTTGACCTCCTCCCAGTTCACGATGATTTTAACAAAATTCCAGGGGGGATTAGGCCCCGTGTACTTAAAGTTAACCCTGTGGCCCGACTTCTCATCCAGGCTTCTTACTGCCTGGTCGAACTCCCGCCCGACGCTTTGATCCACCAAGAAGGCAGCGTTGAGAACCATCCGATCCATCACCACGTCGTTTTCCTGACTGCGATGGGCTAGCCGTTTCAAGGGGACCAGGATGCTTGCAGCTTCCCGACTCCTTTTCCGATCCAGCGCCTCTTTGACCTTTTTCCCCAGCGGTACGGCCTTGTAGTGAAGGGCTGCGGGTTTTTTGCCGGCAAGTGAGTTACGAAGCCTCCGAATGGCCGGGTTCTCAGCCAGAATCTCCTGGTAGATGGCTTTTTCATCCTTCCAGAGCGCCTTTAAGCCCAGCTCAACCTTCCCTTCCATGTTGGCCAAGAGATTGTCAAACTCTTTAAGCCGGTTCTCCAGGAGCTTGCGAATATCTGGGATGGCAGAGGTAGAGTCGCGGGCAACAGTTCCGAATCGCACAGGAAGGAGAGTGAACTCCCTCATAACCCTTTCCACGACGCGCTCGTGGGCCAGCATGTTGGTCCGGGTGCTCTCGTACTCTCCTACGGCTGAGTCGCTGACCACCACAGCCAGGCCATCGTGGGAAATGGTGTGCACTGGGCCATCGGCGTTCCCTACGGGAGCAAGATCTTCGAAGATGCGTTCGTCCGGGCACCGGATGATGCAGTAGAGATATTTCCTTGGGTGGTTCATCAGTCTCCCTCCACCCTCACGGGCCCGCTGAAACGGGTGGGCTCGACCTCGTCGGGCCTTAACCGTTTTATGGTGATGACGAAGGGATGATCGTCAGGGCTCGTTAACGCACGCTTGTCCCTCTGGGGCTCACTCCGTGCCCGACAGTAGCGAAGCAGCAACTCTGAGGCCTGCTTCAGCCTGGCAAACCGATCCTTGGCCAGCTTATCTCCCGTTTTCAGGTTGCGCTGCTCCTCGGCAGCCAGGCGGCGGTATGCTTTCCTGACCTCGGCCTCGGATATGACATCTCTTAGGTGAAGTATATCCTGGGCCTCCTCTACCTGCTCCGGGGTCAGTGGGGTTATTTCCACGGTACTAAAACTGTAAGGCGGCAGAGGGCCTATCACTCGAAAGGTGATCTCGTTCTGGAAAAGGTCATCCAACTGATTGATGTGTTCATCGAACTCTTCCTGTCGAGCCCGGTTCACCAGGAAGGCCACGTTCATCACCATCTCGTCAGAGACCAGGTTATTGGGTTGTGTATCAATGGCTGTCGGTTTAAGGAAATCTATCATTCGCTTCCGGTAGCTATTCCTGCGCCCATCCATGGATGCCTTAACAAGCTGACCTAGCTGGACCCGCCCTTCCGTGGTTGGCTGGCCCTTGTGGATAATGGCCTCTCTGGCGCGAACTACGTCTTCCTCTTTGCTGATCTCCTGAAGCACCCGGCTGGTATCCCAGGTGGCAGCCACCTCAATCTCTACTTTGTCTTGGATGGCAGCTAGGGCATCCAAGAACTCCGAATGGCCCTGGGAAAGCAGCGCATTCACCTCCTGGGAGTTGTTAAGAAGGGTCCCGAACTTCACCGGGAGTATGGTGTGCTCCTGCATGATCCGTTCTACCACCCGCTGGTGGGCCAAGAGGCGTCGGACGAGCTCTTCTTTGGATAGAGTACCAAAGGCCTCCCCGGAGTAGTCGCTCAGCACACACGCCAGGCCTTGATGGGTTATCGCATACACCGGACTGGAGTCACCCAGCCCGGAGACGTTAAAGGGAGTCTCATTACCACTGGTAATAATTCCGTAAATGTACCTGCTTTCTATAGCGCGCCTCCTACAGTTGGTTGCAGTTGCCAGGTAAACTAACTACTCGCCGTCTTCGACCACACCTGCCCCGTGGCAAACTAGGCAGTAGAATCCTGCTTCGCTGTCGGGGTCGACACCTGTGCCACCGCAATGAGGGCATGTTTTATAGGGTTCCTTGACTGGGATGATCCCCACCCCGCCGCAGGCGGTGCAGGTGAGCCGGGTGCCGGGATAGACTCCGGTGCCTCCGCAGAAGGCGCAGGGAACATAAGGGGTTCTTGCAGACAGGTTACCCTTACCGCCGCAGACACAGCAGGTGGAGAGGTCGGACATGATGCCGAAGGGGTCTTTACCTTTCCCTTCGCAAAACCCACAGATAACAGATTCCGTTTCGACAGCTATAGCCTCAATCCTTCGTGCCTTGGTACGCACTGCTCTCTTCTTCGCCATCTCAAGTTCCTCCTTTGTCGTTAGTCCCTGCTGACCGAGGCTAGCGCAGCGCGGCCAGCCGGTGATAGAGGTACCTTGGCTGATGCACCTTCCCTTCTGCTTCGAAGAACTGTGCTAAACCCAGTAACTGCTCCCCAGCCCTTTGGGCCTCCTGCGTCCCGGCGTGGTACTCCATCAACTTGAAGTACTTAGCTATCGCCTGAAAGAACTTCCCTTCTTCTTGCCACGATCCCGCTCTCCTTCAAGAATAATGCAAGTGGTGTTGCCTCTTGCTTGGCCATCTTCTATCGCCTAGGATTTCACTTTGTTTGTCGCGCTTCCCAGCGCATGGCGGCCTCTTCCAGCGCACGAGCCCGAGGGTCTGCCAGCCTCCGGCTGCCACCGGCCCGCTCTCTCTGGATCATCCGCATGGCAAAGGAGCTCACGGCGATAGCTCTGTGTGTCGTCCGTCGGCGCTGGCCCTCCCCTTTTGGCGGCAAACAGGGCTTCCAGCTTACTTCCTCTTCCTCGGGCGGGAAGGCTGTGGGTCTGGCCTGGAGCGCCACCTGTTGCAAGAAGAAGGCAGAGGGCCGTTTCAAAGCCCTAGCCTTCTCTCGGGCCATGGCCACTCTCGTTGCACTGTTGACGACCCAGCTACTAGCTTGCCTCACTTCCATTTAGGCTCCTTGACATTTTCTCCCTTTAACGATGGGCGGGGACTACGCCCTTACCGAACCACCTCTCTATCTCGGAGTCGGGCTTAATACTCCAGAGACATCGTCTTCCAACGCGGCTGGGCCTGCCTGGGAGATGGCTCCGCTGAGTTGGCCGTGGTCTCAGCGCCCACGCCATCTGATATCTCGTGTCCCTCCCGTTGTGCAACCTGCCGGAGCTTTGTGCGGTCCTCCAAGATTTCCATTAGGCGCTTTTGGATGCGTCCTCGTCGCTGGTCCAGATTTGTCATTTCCTGCTGCAATCGCTGCTGTTCTATACCAAGTAGGTACATATCCAGGTAGGCTACCCCACGCTGGGGAGGTCTGGCATGAATATGCTTAGTAGTGGTCGTATTCAAGTCCCGTAGGCTCTTGATTCCCATAAGTTCCTCCTGTCTTACTTAAGCCAATCCTAAGACAATGGCCTCAGCAGACCCTATCTGCTGCGGCGAAGGTTCCACATCGTGCGTATATCCTTCACCGTGCGTATATCCTTCAGGGTCTTCGGGGCATGCTCGGCAGCGCAATGGTGCTGGAGTCGCATCAGGCTGGTGAAGACCTTACCACACTTGTTGCATCGGTACTCTTTTGTAGCTCGTTCTTGGGACATATCACTCCTCCTAGCAGCAGCGATCGATAAGTTCGGTCAGCACCTCTTTCACCCTGGAGGTCTGGTCCTTGCTACCTACCCGGCTGGATTCCGAGGCCAGGATGTCCAGGCAGAGTTGTCGAAACATGTCGTCTCTTGAGGATATAGAACAGCCCTGGACCGTTGCCGCCTTGGCCACCATGACGCAGCCTCGCACAGTAGGGGCAACCTCGCAGGCCCCGGACTCTCTTAAGTCCCGGACAATACGCACGATCTTCTCTGCGTCGGGTCGCTCAAGGCCCGACTTAGCCTCCGTGATCCCTATCTCTGTCTCCTCGTCGAAGTGGTCCAGGTCCAGGGTGATCATCCTGTCCCGGAGGGCATCCTGGCTCCGGTAAACGCCGGCATACTCCTCGGGGTTGCTGGTGAATATGGCGGTAAAGTCGGGATGGACCCTGAGGTAACTTTCTCCATCCCGGGCCGCCGGAAGGTCCAGCATCTTCTCCTGGAGTACCGCGAGTAGCACGTTGTTGGCCTCGGGGCGGGAGCGGGTGAACTCGTCGTAGATGAGGGTAAAGCCATATTTGGCAGCCACCGTCAGGCGGTTATCCACCCACGTCCGGCTCATATCCTCCTCGGTCTTCAGGACGGTGTGAATGAAGTTGTCTATCACCTTCCTCGTCCGGTAGCCATGTTCGCCGCCCACTAGGTCCGAGGTGGAGGACTCCTCATCCCCGTGGATCATCACCACCGGGCGGCCAATCTTGCTGGCCACGTGCATTGCCAGGGTTGTCTTCCCCGTGCCGGAGGCCCCCCTGAAGTGGATGGGGAAGCTTGCAGTGATGTAGGTCATGGCGCGCTGCACTATGTCCTCAATGAACGGGGTCTCAACGAAGCCAGGTAGCGCCCGAGGTTCCAAGAGTGTCTGCAGGCCTTCGGTTACTGTTGCCATCAAATTTACCTCCTTATCTGCCCCTTAAGGCAGGAATTTAACTCCTTGAAGAGGGCAGCGCCGAGATGTCGGGTTACTCTACCAGTCCCTGGGCCTGCTCGATCCATTCCCCCGCCTTAGTTGCCTGGGGCCCCTCACCCAGGACCTGGCGCAGCTCCTCCGGTGTGCTTTCGGTCAACTGAGCATAGGTGAAGATCCCCGCCTCGTTCAGGTGGCGTTGCGTCCCGGAACCGATCCCGCGGATGGCCGTCAGGTCATCGCTGGCCACCTCTTCTCTCGGAGACGGTGGAGACGGTGCGGCAACCGGCGTCCCGGCGCGGCGCTCCTGCATCTGCCCGGCAAAACTGCTCCACGCCTGTCGAGCCTCGCTCAGGTCGACCTGTAATGTGCCACGCATCGCGGTTACATCGGATTCCAGCCTGTCCACGTATTCGGCTCGCCCTTGGGCATCCTCGGCAGCCTGTGCCCGCCACTCCGACTCTTGCTCGTCCAGATGCGCTCTGAGCTCGGCGGCCATCGCTTGGTGAGCTGAGTCCAGATCTTTGAAGAAGACTGCCGTATCACGGTGCAGTCCATCCACGTATTCGGCTCGCCCTTGGGCATCCTCGGCAGCCTGTGCCCGCCGCTCCGAGTCTTGCTCGTCCAGATGCGCTCTGAGCTCGGCACCCATCGCTTGGTGAGCGGTGTGGGATTCGGCCACTTGCTGCGCCGTGCTGGTATGGATGTCAGCGACTGCCACCGACCGGTCGTCATAAGCCTCTACAAAGTGTCTGGTTAACCGACGTATCTCATCTGACAATGCCATAAAATTACCTCCTTAAATTTATTCTGGTTATCAACCGACTGCCGTCTTCTATCAGTGGGGAAAAACATGCTCTGAGTTCCTTGACGGCCTCTGCGCACTTGCTCCTCTACTCAAGATTTGCAGACGGCAGCCGGCGGTCCGTCTAAGCTGCGGCGGTGAGGCCTACGGCCTCGGCGTACTTCAGGAACGTGTCTACGCCGGCTATCACTACGCGGGCCTCGACGGCCAAAATCTCGATGCCGACCAAAGAGACACGCACCCACGCGTCCACTACCACACCCTTGTCCAGGATTCGGTCGATTACTTCAGCTAAACTACTGGATGCCATTGCTTTTTCTACTGCCATGTTATATCTCCTTTCCTTTTTTTCTTTGTTTTTGCCCATGTGCCCATAGAACTAGGTTTGCGTTTAATAAGCTTTTTGTAATCACCCCCTTCACTTTGGTCCCATGGGATCTTAGCTACTGATACTCAGTATAGGACTGCAATTTGCACCTATACAATCAGGGTAGGTCTTAGTTTATACTTCTCAATTCCTTAGTAGCTCAGTTGTACTTTGAAGTGAACCCCTACGACTGGACAGATAGGTGTGGGGGTTAATACATTGTCTGGAGGGTCGCGAGGAGGATGCTGCATGGCAGGCAGGAGGAAGTTCAGCAAGGCGTTTAACAGTCAGGTTGTTGAGGAGTACGGGTTTACGATCAGCACGTCCCGCAAGGGGAACCCGTATGACAATGCACACGCGGAGAGTTTCATGAAGACGTTGAAGGTAGAGGAGATCTATGTTTCGGAGTACCGGACGTTTGCGGAAGTGAAGGAGAGAATTGGCTAGTTCATCGAATTGATATACAATCAACAGCGGTTACATTCGGCACTTGGTTAGGTCAGATCAGTGGAGTTTGAACAAGAGATCAAGTCGGCTCAGAGTCATGTATCAATTTCGGCTCCAACGTGTTCAGCCTGAGGGGTGCACTTCACATTCAGGATCAAGGCGAGCTTAGAAATTGAGAAAGGTCAACCCCTCACGCACGGCATACCTGGTGAGCCCGGCTACGCTGCGGACGTTGAGCTTGTTCATGATTCTCAGACGGTGGGACTCCACAGTCTTCACACTGACGTTGAGAATGGATGCGGTTTCCTTTGTGGTCTTTCCCTCCGCTACAAGCTGCAGGGTCTCTCGCTCCCTGGGTGACAGGACGGCGGAGATCAAGGAGTCGGTCCCTGCTGATAACTGCCGCACGTACGCTTCGGTCACAATGCGCGCTATTTGAGGGCATAGGTAAACCTCGCCCGCTTCCACGACGTGAATGGCACGGACAACTTCTTCGGAGGTACACTCCTTCAGTAGGTAGCCTGACGCCCCAGCAGCGAGCATTCCTATTACAAACCGCTTGTCGGAATACATTGATAGAGCCAATACCTTAACCTCAGGGACCTGAGCAACGATCTGTCGAGTGGCATCGATGCCGTTCATATCGGGCATGGCAATGTCCATGATGACTTGGCTGGGTCTAAGCTTCCGAGCTAAGCGCACCGCTTCCCGCCCGTCCTTTGCCGCGGCGACCACTTCCAGACCGGGCCTCTCCTCAAGCAAGGCGGAAAAGCCCTCGCGCACAAGCACGTGGTTGTCAACCACTAGAATTCTGATGTTCATATCAAGCTTCCATTTCTCCTCAATTTGCTCTCACTAGAGAAGTAAGTCGCATTGGATGAGGGCACAATCAGGGAATTCCTGAAAAGGAGCTGCGAAATAGCTGACTCCTTGACTCGCACAAAAGAGTGGTAGGAGCGGCTGGCTACCTTGAGGGAGTACCCACTCCCGGAGTTAGTCCCCAAGGGGAATCAGTTCCTCGCGAATAGCATACCTGGTGAGCCCGGCTACGCTGCGGATGTTCAACCTCTTCATTATTTGCTGGCGGTAGGTCTCCACGGTCTTCACGCTGATCCTGAGAATAGACGCGATTTCTTTTGTGCTCTTTCCCTCAGCCATGAGTTGCAGCACCTTGCGCTGACGGTGTGTCAGGACGGAGTAGACCGAGCGGGTGGTCGCTGACAGACGACCCTGGTTGCCTTCGTCCATGACACCCGCTATTCCAGGGCTCAAGTAGGTTTGGCCCGCGATTACGGTATGGATCGCGCTGATTAGTTCCTCGAAGGAGCAGTCCTTTAACAGGTAGCCTGACGCTCCCGCGTCAAGCATTGCTGCTACAAACCGACTGTTGGAGTATATCGATAGGGCAATCACCTTAACTCCGGGGGCCTCAGAAAGGATCTGTCGAGTGGCATCGATGCCGTTTAAACCGGGCATGGCAACGTCTGTGATGACCAGGCTGGGTCTAAGCTTCCGAGCCAGGCGCACTGCCGTACGCCCGTCCTTTGCCTCGGCAACCACTTCCATGCCGAACTGTTGCTTAATCAAGGAGCAAAGGCCCTCCCGCACGAGCCTGTGGTCATCGGCAAGAAGAATCCTGGTAGTCACGTTAGTTCTCTTGAGATGCTTCCCCTGGCTTCAGGGGTTTGACCAGGGTAACTCGCGTTCCACTACCTTGCTCGGATTTGAGCTGGATGCGTCCGCCCAGGAACTCCAATCTCTCGCGGATGTTGAATAGCCCAAACCCCCTGGTTCTGCCTTCAGGGGTGTACAGTTCAGAGGGGTCAAAACCAACCCCATCATCTTCCACCTCGATGCGTACTTCGTCATCCTCTCTCCAAATTGATACCTTGGCGCGGCGCGCCTGTGCATGCTTGGCCACGTTGATCAGCAGCTCGCGCACAGCGCGGAAAAGGCAGACACGGACATCATCATTCAAGGGCTTGGGCTGGCCGTAGCCCTCAAACTCAGTTAAGATGTCGTACTGTTGATGGATGTTTTCGGTGAGCCACTCCAGCCCTGCTTCAAGTCCCAGCTCGTAGAGAACGGGAGGAGCTAGAGCAAACGTTAGCGACCGCGTAGCCTGGTTCGCCTTCTCGACAAGTTCTCGTATTTTCTCCAGTTGCAATGTAAGATCACCTTGACTTATTAGCGCCTCTTGCAATGCACCCAGCTTCATCTTGATTAGAGCTAGGGCCTGACCGATCTGGTCGTGTAGCTCGCCAGCGATACGCCGTCGTTCTCTCTCTTCGGTCAATGACAACTCGGACGCCAGTGAACGGAGCTGCTGTTGGTAGGCAAGGAGCTGTTCCTCAGCTTGCTTGCGATCAGTAATGTCGGACATGATGTGGACGGCGTCCATGAGATTATCATTCTGATCCAGCACCGGATGTACAGAAACGTTGAACCATCGGTCACCCATTGGCAAAACCATGGTCTCCCTGTGGCGAGTCTCTCGCATACGCACGAGGGGAGAGCCCTCGATGGGTTCTGAGCTGCTGTGAATAAGTTCACAACAGGAGTGGCCGAGGATATCGCTGAACGGCTTTCCCAGGAGAGTCGTCATGGCCTTGTTGCATCGTAAGATCCTCCCTTCCACGTCCAGCAGGCAAACAACATCACCGATGGCATCAAAGGTGCTCCGCCATTGTTGGGCAGCAGCTCGCAGCGCCTCCTCCATTCGTTTGCGCTCCTTTCCCAGTTCTATACCGTGGAGGCCAAAGGCAATATCTTCGGCAACCCCGCCGAACAAGGCTTGCTCTTCCTTATCTGCGACGATATCCCTGGGCATTGAGACAGACAACAGGCCGTAGACCTTTCCGCCATACTCCAATCGGACGGTCATTGCTCCCCGGCCACTGTACTTGTCTGTAAGAGGACAGTCAGGACAAGTGGAGGCGGGGTTTTCGGTCACTACAATCTCCGACTCCTTGAGCGCCTTTCGCCCGCAGGCGGTCAACTTGCCCTGCTGTAGCTGTTCGACCATCGGGGTGAACGCCTCGCCCAGCCCGGCCTCGGCGCTCGTTACAAATTCCTCGGACTCGTCCAACAGGGCGATCCAGACGCTGTAGTAACCACGACTTTCGGTAAGGATCTCGCAGACGGATTGCAGCAGCCGCTCGCGGTCCTCCTCACTGTTGATAAGTTGATTGATGTCGCGGATGGTGTGCAACACGGCATCTAGGTGTTTCACCCTTAGATCTGCTTGCCGCTGTTCGGTGATGTCTTGCACTGCACCGATGATTGAGACAACTTGCCCCTGCCGCTCATCCCAGATCGGGTGAGTATGCTCACGCAGCCAGCGCTCTTGGCCGGCCTTGGTTCGAATACGATACTCAAGCAGAAAAGGCTGATTAGAAAGGCTGGCCTGGATAGCTTGCTCAATAGTGGGAGAATCGTCTGGATTGATGACAGACGTCCATTCATCCAGATCACGGATGGATTCTGGAGTGTACCCGGTGATGCGCTCGAATGCTCCCCCCATCCAACCAACAGATATGGCACCCTTAGGTGATACAGACATAGAATAGAAGTAGTCGGAGGTAATGGCACGATAGAACTCTTCGCTCTTCTGCAGCGCCTCCTCTACGCGCTTGCGCTTGGTAATGTCTCGGGTAATGCCCCATGTCAAGGATTGCCCGTTGACCTTCACGGGATGCGTTCTTATTTCTATCATGACTTGGCTTCCGTTCTTCCGGTTCAATACGAACTCGTCCGGTCCAGTGTCTTTTCCTAGGACGGTCTTGGCCAGAAGGGCGGCTGCCTTGGGAGTCTGCCGGAGCGGCAGAAGGTTCAGCTTTAGAAAACTCTTCCCGATCAGCTCTTCCCTCTTATACCCGATCAATTCTTCAGCAGCGTGGTTGCTGTTGATGAAGATACCTCTCAGGTCATGCAGGTAATAAGCATCTGGGGCGGATTCAAATAGTACACTTAGGAACTCCTGTGCAGTCTGCTGAGATGCCAACTCGGACACGGCTGTCTCACCTCCCTGTTTCAGCCTGAAGTTCTGTCCTTCTTCTGTTGGTGCATATCACTTAAATGTGGCCCATATCGAGGCCACCTCGGACCGAAGCTTTCAATTCTCATTGAGCTGTTGGCAACGTTTGTAAATTGACCATTTCACCGTTTAGTTTTTGACCCACCTCACCTAGGCAGCTAGTATACCTCAAGAGACGTCTCTCTTCCAAATTTCTTCTTCTAAACTTAAGTGTGCAAAGATCACTAACACTTTTGACTGACAGATTCTGATGTAGATATCCTACAAAACCTCCTTTTGTTGTTTGTAATACTCACGTGTCGTGTAGTCACGCCTCTTTTCTCCTCTGATTCATCCGATACGACGGTCCCTTAGTCGTCAGGATGTGCGCTTTGTACGCTAGCCGGTCCAACAACGCTGTGGTCAGCTTTTCATTACCCAACACTTGCACCCACTCTGAGAAGGCGAGGTTAGTGGTGACGATGGTCGACTTGCGCTCATGTCGTTCCGACAGTAGGTTGAACAACAGCTCTCCCCCAGTACGGTCGAATGGAACAAACCCAAACTCGTCCACAATCAACAGCGCTGCTTGCTTGATGCGTTGATGTAGTCTTCCCAGCGTACGTGCATCACGTGTCTCGAGAAGGTCCCGCACCAGATCAGCTGCGCGGGTGAAAACAACCCGGTATCCCTACGAGCAGCCTCCACCCTCAGGGCGATCGCGAGATGCGTCTTCCCCGTACCGATCGGACCGGCAATCACAACATTCTCTGCTGCTCCAATGTACGCACAGCTACTGAGCTCAATGACTCGCTGTTTACCTACCCCGTTCATCGCCTACCCCGTTCATCGCCTCCCAGTCAATCTGGTCCAGTGTCTTGACGTCAGGAAAGCGTGCTTCCCGCAACCTACGTGCCGCGGTCCGTTCCTGCCTTGAGCGCAACTCTTCATCTAGAAGTTCTCGTAGGAACTCCGCGTATGACCACTCACTCTCTCTCGCCTGACGGGCAAGAGCGTTGTAGCTTTTCCCAATCGCGGGGATCTTTAGCTGCTTAACTTGCTCCTTGATCACAGCATCGATTACCTGCATGTTCATCGGTCATCTCCCATGAGGAGAATGTTGTAGTTCGCGGCACAACCAGCCTCGATGGGATACCCCTGTAATGCCACCGGCACGTCGACCTGTTTGACTGTCTTCTGTTGTAGCCGTGGTGCCAGTGCCAGCAGGTCCTGCCGTCCTGAGGCGAGCGCCTGACGTACCGCCTGTTCACCATGATCGAGCACCGCCGCCAGGATCTTAGAAAGTACCCGCACCCCTTCCCGCTCACCGTGAGTGGTGGCTAGCACCTGCCACAACTTCCCGTATGGCTCGCCTAACTCCGCTAACAGCTCCGGTGCCACCTGCCTCACTGCTTGTGGCTTGTGCGCTAACTCCTGCAGGTAGTGGCGGTACTGCACCTGACGAGTGCCCCGGCGTTGTTTGCTAACTGTCACCTCTTCCTTGTGACAGGTGATGCGGATGTCTTCTGCTCCTAGGTATGCCGTCGCTTCCAGCCTTGCCCAGTGCGACGGCACCGAATACTTTATTCCGTCGACCCGCACCAGCGCCTGCTTACTCACTTGCATCAGCTTCACCAGCCGCGCCTCAAACGGCCGCTCCGGTAGAACACACAGTTTCTTTTCCTCTTCGGCGAAGCGGTCCATCACACTCTTCCCTTCACGGTCAACTTTCCTCTCTCCCGCTTTCTCCACTGAGGCAAGAAGATCCTCAGCGATCGAGTGCAGTGTCTGACCGCGCGGGACTGGAGTCAGATGTGCAAGGCGGATCCCCTTACCACGTGCCTCCACCCTTCCTTTGTTGTGACCCTCACCTGGGTGGGCAAAGAACGGCTCGAACAGGTACTGACTGACCAACGCCTTGAATCTCTCTGTCAACTCACGCTTCATCCCCACAGCGGTGGATGAGGGGAATATACACTTCCTTTTCTTGACGATGCTTCTCATGCAGGTACTCCCGCACTGTGGTCTTTCCGACCTTGTACCCTTCCTCAATCAATTGTTGATGGAGCCTGGTACCGGTGATCCGCTGCTTGGCGGTTGTGCGGGTGCTTCATTCCTCCAGCAGTTCATCGATCCGAGGAGCTACTTTCTCCAGCCCCGGCCTTGCCTGTGCTCCCTGCTCATGGTGCATTGGCTCCGATACCTTCAGGTACTTGCGCGCCGTGTTGCGGCTGATTCCCATTTCACGCGCCACCTGACGCATCGACTGATCCTCCACCAACGCCTTGTACCTGACAACATGTACTTGGTCCATCCTTAACATCCTTCCTCCGGTAGCTTGGTCTTAACTCCAATCTACCGAGTTTGAGCCGCGGGTGGGTCAATTTCCAACCGTTGCCTGGATCACTTTCTGAGCGTTGCGTCCAGAGCCGTTCCTCTGTACGATAAACCATGCCAATCGTAATGATAAGAAGTATTGGATGTTATTCTTGCGTTATAAGTTATCTGCGGAGGTGATATTTGTGCCAGTATGTACGCTCGGTGAACGTTTTTCGGCATTTTGCATTGAGTCATTGCTTAACTACGTATTATGCTCATTCTCTTCTGTGAGACACTCTTGGACCTTGATTTTTCGCTGCATACCCGCAGGCAAGCAGGCACTACATCCGGATCGTACAGCTTCCCCTTGTTCTTTCTGATCTCCTCCATTGCCTTGTCGATGCCGAGTGCCGGACGGTAAGGGCGATTAGACGACATCGCCTCCACCACGTCAGCAACGGCGAGGACCCGAGCTTCAAGCAAGATGTTGTTGCCTTTGAGCCCCTGTGGATATCCAGACCCGTCCACTCGCTCGTGGTGCTGAAGTACAATCTGTGCCACCGGCCAGGGGAACTTGATCTCCTTCAATATGTCGTATCCGGCCTGAGGATGTCTTTTAATCAAGTCAAATTCAGCGTCATTTAATGGACCACCTTTACTAAGGATCTCACTGGGGACATTGATCTTACCGATGTCATGTACCATCGCAGCTATGCCGATTCCCTCGATCTTATCATCGGAAAGCGCCATGTCTTCTGCGATGGCGCAGGCCAGCTTGGCCACCCGCCGTTGATGACTAGCGGTTAAAGGATCCTTCATCTCGATCGCTACCGCCAGGGCATGAACCGTGTCCTCCAAGTTCCTTCTCAGCTCCTCGAAGTCGACTGCTGACGCCAGGGCATTAACCGTGCCCTCCAAGCTTCTTCTTAGCTCCTCGAAAGCTTGTTTGAGCTCTCCCTTTGCCCAGTTGCGCTCAGTCGCGATCGGCTCGAGTTCTGCCACACGCTGACGCAGCTGTATCAATTTATCCCTCAGTTGGGTGTTCGTCCCTCCCTTCACTTTCCAACTCCAATCCAGTTGATGTCCCCTAGGGCTTACTGCACGGTTCTTTACGAGAACCGCGAAGAATGCCCCGCTTTGTAAGAGGGGATGAATTCGTGCAGTTCCAACTGGACTCGATGTCCAGTTGGAACTGTATGCTTCTTGGTGAGCAGTTAAGCTTCTTGAGCTCTTGATCTTGCGATGCCCCGCCTTGTAGGCGGGGAGCTTCACTGAGCCCAACCGTGGAATATCCCTGGTAGTGAGACTAGTTGCTCTCGGCAGCCTTTGTCTTCGATCGTCGGGATGTGGCCAGAAAGCTTCTGAGAAAAAAGCTTCCGAGCATGAGCACAACGATGCCCGCTCCAATTATCGCGCTCGCAACGAAATGGGACTTTATAATAGTGCCTTGCACTAACTCGTATCTCATTATGAAATACATGAGAATCCAATGGATGGGGCTTGTTATCAGACCAGGGAAGTATTCCCTCCAGATGCCTGTTGCAATCACATGCCAGAAACCAATTGTGACGAGGATCCAAGCAAAACTCAAGGGAAAAATGACCCAGCCACCACCCAAAGCTTCATACAGAACTATGCCAGCTGTGTAAACTAGCAGAAAAGCCGCGTTAAACCAGAAGAAAGTTCTTCCGCTATAATCCCACCAAAACCGTTTTTTCATCATGTTGATGAACCGGTCTGCCGCTGACTTTTCAACAACCTGGACACATAAAGCCATTAAACTTGCCCAAAACAGGAAGTTCAGAGCTACGTTCATTTCGAGACTCCTCCTTTTTCTTTTAGCTTAGCTGAAGATGATCAAGCAGCATCAGCAATCTCCTACCACCACCCTCCAATCACCTCCTAGCTAGGACCTAAAGGCAGTAATCCCCTTCCTGCCCCAGTCAGAGGTATAATTTTCCAACCCACTGGGGTTAGACTAGGGTTCTATAGCATTACATACAAGAATAGGGGGGTTAGATTCAATCGGGAAATTCCTACATCTCCGCTACGAAATAACTTCATCTGTACCGAGGAATGGATGGCAGAGGAGAAGTGTCGTGGCTTCCAACCTGAAGTTCTCAAGGCTCCAGGAACGAACCCTGCTGAAGTGGGAGATTACGGTGAATCCCGGGGGCGTAATCCGAGGAGCAATCTCCACGTTAGGGGGAACCCTTAGCTGGAAAAGATGCTTGCTGCCCCGATCCATCGCGGGGCAATCCCGTTTGGAAAGTTACTGACGGTGATGCCCCAGGGAGCGATCCAGGTGGTGGCTATTATCGTCATTGCTTTCGTATTTGGGGTGCGCTTCCAGACAGGAACCAGTGGGATCATGCTCACTATCACACTTGCGATACTGCTTATCTTAGCGGGATCCTAAGTAGAATGTCATTGTCGCTCGCCGTCTCAATCCGCACGATAGAAACGCTGATAGCGATCGTCAACTTTCTCACCATGCGCTCATGTTTGCGACCAACGCCCTCTTCCCGATCGAGGTGATGCTGCATTGGCTGGCAGTGATCTCCAAGATTAATCCGGTCACCTACGCCGTTGACCCGATCCGCGAGCTCAGCATCCACGGCTGGAACTGGGGAAAGATCCTTCCCGGAGCGTGGGTGATCAGCGAGCTCACAATCGTGTTCATGCTCGTGAGCCAAATGGCGTTCCAACGCACGATGAGCGAGCAAACTAGACGAAGGTAAGGGGGAGACGATGGTTGTGACCGCCAAGTTTAACCGGTTGGTGGATGCAGGCCTGGCAAAGCCCCACCTGGCGCAGGGGCTAGGGTATGAGGCGATCAAGAGAGGGTATCGTGTCCTGTACCGACCCCTGCATCATCTGGTTGGCAGGCTGTACGCCAGTCGTGCTGACGGGACATTCCACAAGGTGTACACCAACATCCTGCGAGTGGATGTGCTTATCCTGGATAACTTTGGTCTTGTTCTTCTGTCCACAAGGGGAGTAGAGGACGTGTACGAGATCATCCGTGATCGCTATGAACGCAAGTCGATCATCCTCACCAGCAACCGGGCACCAGAGGAGTGGGCGGAAGTGTTCGGCAACTTACTCCTTGCCTCAGCCGCGCTGGACCGGCTCACCCATCATTCCCAGTTCATCGAGATGACGGGAGAGAGCTATCGTCAACGCCAGAGAAGACTCGACACTGGAGGTTCAATCACCGGAAAAAAGGAGGTGCATCAACACAACACGTCGGAGGAAAAGGGCGGGGACATGTAGCCACCCACACACTGGGGAAACCTACCCGACCCTTGACAAGTTGTTCCATTCGATCGCACAGAGGGATCGGACGCGATGATCGTGATCGATGAACTCCGGGCTCGGGGAGTCATTGTTGTCTACTAGAGGCAACTTGAACCGTCCGCTTTGATTCTCGGGCCATCTTGTGGGCATCCTCAAGTAGTTCGCGGTCGGAAGAGTTCCGAGGCAGCATGTCGGGACGTGTACTTCATTCCTTCTGCCTTTGCTCCGTACGCGCTGGGTTCTTGGAGTGTAGCATTGCATGAGCACACAGAAAACCGGTCAGGCCTGAGAGGATTGCAAGACCAGATTGATGCCCCAATTGAGCGACATGCTCAACGTTCTTCAGAATGACATCTTCTGAGGCGTTTGAAGAAGTAAGATTTACCAACAGCGCGAGGATCGGCTCGGCGAAGGACCGTTCACAGGTGGTGAGGAGCATCTGGGTGGAAGGGAGCGGGGTGAGGGCGCGTGCAGTTTCCTGAAGGCTGGCACGGAGGCGGATTAGGCATTCCTTCGCCTGGTCGTCTGCGTGTTCAAGAATGGACATCCCCGAGAGAATGCCAACCAGGATGTCGTCACCAGATGGCGTCGAACCAGTACCGAGTCCGATGAGGTCAAAAATGGTGTCGATCTCACCACTTTCATGCCAGCGGCGGAGAATCGCGTCGATCTGCGGCTGGAAGAGGTTACGAGAGTGGGTCTTCCGACATTCCACGATGAACTGCGCGAGGAGAGAAGAGCGACTCAGGGCGATCATGGCTTCTTCATTGGAGATCTCCGGCAGGCGTAAGTGCTCGACCTTCGCGTTGGCAAGCGAGATAACGGTATCGCCTATCGCGATCTCCTCGCTTGCGAAAGAGGCCTGTGTGCCTTCGTCAGCTCGTAGCAGGTGTCCGGAAACCTGAATAGCCCAGGGATGGAGTGGAACAGCGTGTGTCTGCACAGGGACGAACGCCTCACCACCTTCGAACAGCAGGTTGATCCCCCCTGAAAAGGAAGAGACGACTCGACCTCTGCGTGCTCGAGCCGCCAGGTAACGATAGGCGTGTCCGCCGATTCGCGTTGCTTGAATGAAACTAGAGTTCTCATTCAAGATGAAGAACGTCAGGCACCCCGTGGAGTAGGTAGGACTCCACAGGACAGGCAGGGCCCGACGATACGGACGAGAGTGCGGAGAACGCTCCCTCTGGTATGTCTCACGGCTTTTTCCCCGGACTGGTTCTTCCCTTCGTGCTCTTCGTGTCTTTTGTGGTGAGCCATTCTGGTTTCTTGCCTGCGCACCTTGGAATCCAGTTGCCCTTTGGAAGGAGCCAACAAGCGAAACACAAAAAAGCTTCACGTCCGTCCGATTGCATGCAGATGTGGATTCTTTGCCCCAGCGACGTCGCCGAATTTTGTGAGGACGCACTCGCTCTTTACCTTCATCAGCTCTTCATAGCGATCATCATCCACGAACGCTACGATCCGCGCGATTGAGCTCTCTCCGTCGACGAACCGCCATGGGAAGCAGCCGATCGTTGCACGCTGATTGAGCAACAGGTCAATATCCCCGCCGACGCACTCGGCGTGGATGATCCCCTTGTTGAACAGCTCGATGTGCATCAGTTGGTACTTGGAGTCATCGAATTGCTCGGCAAGCGGTACACCGTACTTCTCCCGGAAGTGGGCGTCTGCCTCCTTTGCCTGGCGAGGCATCCAATCGCGAATGATCGTGTTCATCGGGTGATCGGCGCTCCCGCAGTCGACGCCGATCCAGCGAATCTTCTTCCTTTCACACCACTGCGCAAACTCGCGGTCTGGGCCAGGGTGCTTCACCATGTAGCGGATTTCATCGGCAGTCGGTTGATCCCAGCCGTAGTGGTGATACCCGGTGTGGATAATCAGGATGTCCCCTTCCTTGACATCGACACGCTCTTCGATCATCTCTGACGTGTAGATATCGTAATCGCCGACTACATCTGAGAGATCGACGATCACGCCCTCGTGGGCGAGGAAGTCGAAATCGAGCGAGGCGATGTCCTTACCCGGCGTGTAGAAGTGGATCTCACCGTCGAGGTGCGTCCCCACGTGGTTGGAGTGGGTGACGAGCTGTCCGTTCGCTCCGTTTGGGACGAGGCGCTTGAAGTACTTCACCTGCAGTGGTTCGTAGGTCGGCCACGGTGGCGTGGCGATCCCGAGGGGTATCGTTAGATCGACTATCTTCATTGTTCCTCCTTTACTCGAACGTCAGAGACTGCCTGTTTGGAATGCGAACAGGGCTCCGACGCTACATCCTTCAATCTCCTAAGGAAGCCAGGAACTCAGGAAAATTACCTCTAAGTGCAGAAACTTTCCTACCGCTTAGAATTACACGGTGTCTTGTTCCTGTTCTCCCGGGTTTCCTTATCAATTGCTTTGCTTTGCAATCTTCTCCGCCAGCGCTCGCGCTCCGTCGCGGAAGCAGGAGATCGGCGGGGTGACGAGGCCGGCTCCGACCATTCCGATCCCCGGTTCCTTGTGTGCGATTCCTGTGTTTATCGCCGGGACGATACCCGTATCCACCACCTTCAGAACATCGATTCCGGTCGGCGTGCCACGGAAACCGAGCACGGGGACCTGATAGGCGTTGTTCTCGGCCATCGTGATTTCGTACATCCTCTGCGTGAACTCGATCGCCCGCTGCGGCGTGCCGCCGACAAACTGGACAATTGCCGGAGCGGCGGCCATGGCGAACCCACCGTAGCCGGTCGTCTCGGTGATCGAGGAGTCCCCGATGTCTGGAGCGGCGTCCTCAGCAGAGAATCCGGGGAGATAGAGGCCATCGACCATCGGCGCAGGAGCGGTGAACCACTTATCTCCTGTGCTGGAAAGACGAATGCCAAACTCTGTCCCGTTCCGCGCCATCACCGTGACGAGCGAGCTGCCCGTAATGTTCGCCGCGGCATCGAGCGATGCCTTTCCCGTGGGCATAGTCAGGTTCAAGAAGAAGTGGTCGTTCCCGTTGAGAAACTCAAGCACCTTGGCGATCTCCTCCCGCGGCCGGTCGAGACGAACGAGGAACGGCGCGATCTCACGGATGAAGAGGGACGTACCAGCGCGGTTGCGGTTGTGCCCCTCATCACCCATTTGCAGT
>Ga0222701_1000188_pt1 | contig 26565 bp, 26 predicted proteins | sample AntAcemetage1502_FD_179825 | JGI IMG/M metagenome (GOLD analysis project Ga0222701, IMG submission 179825) | Saline water microbial communities from Ace Lake, Antarctica - #1502 | ecosystem: Environmental > Aquatic > Non-marine Saline and Alkaline > Saline | place: Antarctica: Ace Lake... | reverse complement strand
CTGGATAGAACAACCTATGGTAACCAGAATCTTACAAGCATACCCTCACAACCTGCAGGAACATACATACCTGTAGATGTATATTGTACTGGAGTTAGCAATTTAGATACCTATGAATTTGAGGTTATCTATGATGCGACCGAGCTTACTTATATATCATCCAGTGCTACCAATCCCATTAACTATGAAGAAAACATCCTTACTACTAATGGTGGCACAGCACTCGGCTGGATGGTTGATACTTCAACTCCTGGCGTATTAAGTATTGCTTATACCTTAGCAGGCAATGACCCATCCCAGGCACCTGAAGGAGAGGGTCTGATAGCAGACATCGTATTCCAAGCACTGGTTAACACATATGGGACCCTTAGCTTTGGAGATGTGTACTACTATGATTCCTATGGTGTGGTGGACCTCATCACAGATACGGGAACAGCTACACTGCCGGTAGAACTCTCCAGTTTCAATGCTATTTATAATACCGTATCAGGATTTGTTTCTCTTTTCTGGGCAACTGCAAGTGAAACTGATGTGAATGGATTCAATATCTATCGTAATACGGAAGATTCTTTTGGTGAAGCTGATAAGATCAATGTTGATTTAATAGAAGGATCAGGAACTACAACTGAGACCACTGAATACAGCTTTACAGATGAAACAGCAGATCCATATTATACCACATATTACTATTGGCTTCAAGTAATAAACTTTGGCGGCACAAGTGATGAGTTTGGTCCCTATAATTATATCCCGATAGATGTTAATCAAGATGGTGAATTGGGTATTGTTACTTCTGCTCTTAGCCCTTGTTATCCCAATCCTGCAAGAATAGGAAATGAGATAAAATTTAATTTCCGAGTAGGTGGCTTGGAAGGAACCGCTCGTAATGTTGAACTCAAGGTTTATAATATCCTTGGGAAATTGGTTGCAGAAGTTGTAAATGGAGAACGACTTGTTAATGACTATACAGAGACCTGGAAGCCTGAGAATCTTTCTAATGGAGTATATTTCTATCAACTCAAGACCGATAACTACAGTGAAGTTAAGAAGATGATGATCCAATAAGAATCGTTAATATATGGGAATACCCGGGATATTTTTCTGGGTATTTCCTCATTTTTAGAAGAACAAGTAATGATAAGGAAAAAATAATGAAAAGAATGTTGTGTAAAGAAATAATTTTAGTATTAGCTATGAGTTTATTTTTTAGCTCCTTAGTATTTGCCTGTCCTAACGAGAATGCCGGTATAAGATTTGACCTGGATGCCACAATTTATGGCAATCAGAATGATACCAGTATGACAATACCGGGCGTAGGTAATTACATCCGGGTTGATGTATATGCCATAAATGTTCACAATTTAGATACCTATGAGTTTGAAGTGAGCTACAACCAGAGCCAGCTTGAGTATATAACCGCTAGTGCTACAAATCCCATTACATATGAACCGAACATTCTTACTACTAATGGTGGCACAGCAATAGGTTGGATGATAGATAATTCTACGCCGGGTATATTGAGTATTGCTTATACATTAGCAGGTACATATCCGCTTGAGGCACCTGAAGGAGAGGGACTGATTGCAGACATAGTATTCCAGGTTTCAAGCACCGTTGGTGATACCCTTACTTTTGGAGATGTTCACTATTACGATTCTTTTGGTGTGATGGATATTATCATAGATAACGATATTGCAGTAATTCAGGGTTCTGTTTCTGTAGACGATAATGGTTATAATTCACAAATCGAAGAGAGTAGACTTTATAATTATCCTAATCCTGTGCAGAACAGTGCCAGTATTGAATATTCAATCAAGGGCATGCTAATATCCGAAGAGGTCGAGATTGATATCTACAACATGAAGGGTCAGATTGTCGATACGGTAGTGGGTAGAAATGGTGAATCTATCTGGGATACAAAGGATCATCCTAACGGTGTGTATTTTTATAAACTCAATGCAGAAAGTGTAAGTGAAATCAAAAAAATGATTGTAGCACACGAATAGATTAATAGATTGCTCAATAAACCTCACCCAATCATAAACTCTCTGAGGATCCCTGCAATACCGCGGGGCTTTCTTTTTTCTATATCCCTTCTTTCTGTTCATAATGAAATCAAAATAGTAGTTTTCTTAATTTTCTGTTTCTACAGGAACTACATCCCTATATTTTGAATCTTCGCTTCTACCGGCATAAGAATCCGAGGACGAGATATCCCATTCTCGCCTTTAATAATATATCATTACCACACATTTATTCCGAACCAGGGCTGAATGCTCCCTGTTCCGAAAGATCTTTCAGGGCATTTTCCAGATCCTGTAGTGCTTGTGACGCATCATTATAACGCTTTTTGCCTAAAGATTTTATATAATTATTAAAGGCATTGCTTGCCTGCTGTATCTTTTCCTCTATAGTAAATACATCTCCCACATCCTTTTCTGTGATAATGTTTGCAATTTGCTTATCGAAAAGTCCTTGTAGCGCTTTATCAAATGTTTCTGCATAGCTGAGTTCATCTCCGTGCATGACCGCAACAAGCCGAAGTTCGGGATATGCGGCTGTTTCCGCCTGAAGATAGATCGGCTCGACATAAAGGAGAGTATTCTCAATCGGAATTGCCAGTACATTTCCGCGTATCACATTCGATCCCCGCTGATCCCAGAGTGTGAGCTGTCCCGAAAGGTATGAATCCTGGTCGATCTTTGTCTCGACCTGCTGGGTGCCAAGCACTCGTTTTTCCTTGGGAAATTTATATGCGATGAACCTCCCGTAATTATCTCCATCACACATACCTGCGATCCAACCGATAAGCACCTGCCGCTTCTTGGGCGTGAAGGGAAGGATCATGACAAACTCCTGCTGGTTTGTTTCAGGAATTTCCCACATGATGTAATAGGGCTCAACCGCTTGTACTTTGCTGTAATATTTCTCGGTCGCCCTGATCCACAAATCTTCCTGGTTGTAAAATACTGCAGGGTCATTCATATGATATTTTGCATAGACAAGCCCCTGGATAAGCAGCATCTTTCCAGGATAGCGCACATGTTTCTGCATTGCCTTAGGCATTTCGTCCTTTGACTTGAACATTCCAGGGAATATCTTGCTCCATACTTGAATGATTGGATCTTCTTCATCATAAATATAAAAATCCGTTGAGCCATTATAGGCATCTATTACTATCTTCACGGAATTCCTGATATAGTTGATATTTCTCATAGAATTGGAAACGAGATTCTGGAGAGAACGGGCCGCAGATCTTTGCTGCGCAATCTCGCTTGAGCGATATGGCTCACTATAAGGAAAATATCCCGAGGTCGTGTATGCATCGATTATCCAATATAATCTTCCCTGGCTCAGTACGATATAAGGGTCGTTGTCGAACTGCAGGAACGGTGCGAGAGTTCTTACCCTGTCTTTTATTTGCCTGTGAAACATGATCCGGCTGTTTTTAGTAGGGTAACCCGAAAGCAGCAAGCGTGTGCCGTCGAACTTCCATCCATACAGAAATTTCCTCCAGAAATTAGAAATCTGCACCCCACCAGCTCCGGAATAGCGAGTATAAACATTCTCCTCACCTTTAGGATAATCGAATTCCTCTTCTTCGGAATTTACGATCACGTGTCCGGAAGAAAGTTCGCCATAATAAATTTGTGGAACCGTCACATCCAGATCGGGATAAGTGCTCGTTGGGGGAATATTTTTAATGAGGAGGTTGGGCAGCCCCTGGGGAGTGAACTCACTCACATTTGTCAGAGTAATACCATATCCGTGAGTATATTTGAATCTTCTATTCACAAAGGTCTGGCTTTGATACGGAAGGTTGGAAAATCTCATCTCGCGAGCTGACACCATAACCTGGCGATATTTATTATCAATCATATAACGATCAATATCCACATCAACAAATTCATAATAAAGCCGGATTTCCTGGAACTGCTTATACACGGCGTCCAGTGCTCTCCAGTCCCAAAGCCGGATATTTTTGAAGATATTTTCATTCTCGGTCACCATGTTGGGAGTAAAAACATCACTTACGGGGAATTCCCGCTCCTCGACATCATCAAGCTTGAAACCCCTGCGGGTAAATTCGATATTGTTCTCTATATAGGGTTTTTCCATGGTAATCTCATTGGGCTCGACCCTAAGCCATTGGAAAAGTCTCGGCACGGCTTCAAGAGCCAGTATCCAGAAGGCAATGACTATCACTGCCAGAATTACAATGGGGGAAAGCCGTCTGCGGGCACCGAATCCATCCCCCCTGCTGAGTTTTTTTTGCAGTACTGTTCTCAGCTGAGGAATGATCAAAAATAGCGCAGCAATGACCGTGAGAATAATCACAACTGTATAAGCAGGAAAGCGTAAATGCACATCTGTCCAGCCGGGTCCGTGTACTGCTCCCCATGTGGAATACATGAGATGAAACCGCTCCAGAAGTTTACCCAAAGCCAGCACCAGTACTACAATACCTGCATTGAAATAAATAGAACCAAAGCTTATCTGTTGAAGTTCTTCACCGTCGAGATTCACTACTTTTACTTGACCCTTCTCAAAGGTAAAGAGCTTGGAAAAAAGCAATGCTATCAGCGAAATGACAGAAAGAATGATCAAAATTGTGTAAAGGGCATCATAAAAAGGAAGCTTGAAAAGGTAAAATCCGGTATTTATGTGAAGGATCGGATCGACCTCCGTAGTGGTAATTGAATTGAAATATTTCAGAAAAACCGACCAATTTGCATATCCCCAATTAGCGCCAATGATCACCCCAGCCCCACAAGCAATTATTCGTACAATCTTTTGTCCTTTCCCGAAGGTAAATGTTAACAGGAAAATAAATATTATTCCAAATACTCCGCCTGCAACAGCGCTGAAAAATTGCGACAAGACCACTTCCCAGAAACGTGACCCATAGCCAAGATTATGAAACCACAGCATTTCTCCCCAAAAATCCAGCAGCCAAAAGAAAAGCGGTGTAAGCACAAGAATAATAAATCCGAGAATTGTCACACCTTTTTTCTTCTTTTTGATTCCGCTGCGAATGATCAAACCCGCAATGATCAATAATATAATAAATAATACTGTATACATTTTGACTCCTTATTTATGCTTTTGCTTCGGACAAGACCGGCATCAGCCAAATTGCCTTTTGCTATGTTTTTTATAGTTCATAATGTGGAAGTTCATTGCGCAAAGTTTCTTGTAAAGAAATAAAGAAAATGCCTTTTTGTCTTATTGTAACGCTCGCTCTCAAGTTCAACTTGGGACAGAGAAAATATATCGTTGTTTCTAGAAAAAAATTATTTTTTATAAACCAACTTTCCCTTTATATAAACTTCTTCTATGTAATTCTCTCCGTTACTATAGATCAGCTTTGATATTAGGTCTTCGGGGTTTGAAAAAAAGTTCTCATTACATACATTAAGCTGCGCAATATCAATTACAGAGAAATCGGCGCTTTTTCCCTGTTCAAGACTACCTGTCTCGTCTTCTATAGTAAGTGCTTTAGCCCCGCCAAGCGTAGCAAGATAGAATGCTTCAATAGAGGTAAGGGGATTATAGACGGCAGAGGTATCCAGAAAATGTATTGTTTTTGAAGATTCGATTGCTTCCCTCATTTCAGAAAACATTGATAAGCTGTATCCGGCGCCCACATCTGTTCCCAAACCGATGGGAATGCCGCTCTTTTCCAACTTTCGATATGGCATAATACCGCTTTGAAGAAATCGGTTTGATGAAGGGCAATGGCTTACCTTGGTTCCTGTTTTCTTGAGTATTTCTATCTCTCCCTCATTAAGATAGATACAATGTGCAGCAATCGTTTTTTCTGTGAGCAATCCTGCTTTAAAATACACATCGGTATAATTTTCAAGGTCAGGAAAAATATCCATAACAGTTGCGATCTCTGCTTTACTTTCTGCAAGATGTGATTGGATATGCACGCCACGTTTCTTTGCAATTTTTCCAATTCCCTGCAGAAGATCAAAGGAACAAGATGGGGCAAAGCGGGGAGTGAGCACATAACGCAGTCTTCCATTATCATGCCCTTCCCACTTTTCAATAAGTTCTTCGGAATCCCGTAACAAAATTGGTGTATCTTTAATAAGATAGTCCGGCGCATTTTGATTCATGAGCACATTACCCAGGAATGCCCTGATGCCTGATTTTTCTGCACACTGAAAAGCAATATCTGTTGCTTCTTTATGACTCGTTACATATGAACTCGTCGTTGTAGTGCCTTTGCTTAGCAGTTCCTGAAAGAATCTTTCTGCAAATCGTTCTGCAACTTCTGGAGATGAAAACCGTCCCTCTGCCGGGAAAACAATGTCGCTCAACCATTCAAAAAGATTGCCCCTGTATAATCCGCTTAAAGTAAATTGTGGAAGATGATTATGAATGTCAACAAAGCCGGGGCATATCAACTTGTCGGAAAGATCATAATATTCTGGATCCTGCTCTCCGCCTGTAGGGATTTCTTTGCAGACATCTTCTATGTTGCCATCTTCAGAAATAACAAGATATCCGGGATCAAGAAATAAAACCCTTTCGGGTGAAATCGCAGTAAGCAACTTTCCTTTAATTGTCTTCTTCGTTTTCATTCGCTTTTTTGATACGGATTATGGTTTCACCTTCTTTTGCAAGACCCAATTCACGGGCTTTTTTCTCAATTGTTTTAGGGTCCTGCTTCTCGAGGTTCATTTTTTCTTCTTCCAGAACTTCGCGCTCATGTGCAAGTCTCTCGATGTTCTCAGTTTTCTGGTTCAGGAGAAAGCTCGTTCGCAAAATTTTGATGACACTATATTTATAAAAAAATAGGAACCACACAAGCCCGAGAAGGAGAAGGATCAGAAAAATTTTTACATTGCTCCGCCATCCGGTAGATTTTTTCCTTCTTCGGGCAACCATGATGTTTTTTATTTTATTTTATTAAAGAGATTTTTTCCTGGAAATCGCGCAGTCTTGCCCAGCTCTTCTTCTATTCGTAAAAGCTGATTATACTTAGCAATACGTTCAGAGCGGGATGTTGAGCCGGTCTTGATCTGCCCATTGTTCACTGCTACGGCGAGGTCTGCAATGAATGTGTCACAGGTTTCTCCTGAGCGGTGAGATACAACACAAGTATAGCTTGCATTCTTTGCCCGTTCGACAGTATCAAGTGTTTCTGTCACCGTGCCGATCTGGTTCAGTTTAATAAGTATTGAATTCGCAACACCTTCTTTGATGCCCCTGTCCAGCAGTCTGATATTTGTTACAAAAATATCGTCGCCGACAATTTGAATTTTTTCGCCAAGTTCGTCAGTAAGGAGCTTCCAGCCTTTCCAATCATTTTCGTCAAGCCCGTCTTCCAGAGAAACGATAGGATATTTTCTTATCCACTCTTTGTATATGCCCACGAGATCGGCGCTTGAGAGCTTCTCGGTTTTGCCTGTATTGAAAACATATTTCCCGGATTGGAAAAATGATGATGCTGCAGAATCTAATGCAATAGAAATATCTTCACCCGGACGATATCCGGCTGTTTCAATCGCTCTCAGAATAAATTTAATTGCTTCTTCGTTGGACCCAAGATTGGGCGCAAATCCACCTTCGTCACCAACCGCAGTACTGTATCCACCATTTTTCAAAATCATTTTCAAAGCATGAAAGGTTTCGGTAGCCATTTGCAGCGCTTGAGAAAATTTTTCAGCTCCCAACGGCATGATCATGAATTCCTGAACATCAACATTATTATCAGCATGCTTTCCACCATTGAGCACATTCAGCATGGGAACGGGTAATGTTTTTGCATTTGTGCCGCCCAAATATCGATAAAGCGGAAGCTCTAGCTCCAGCGCAGTTGCGCGAGCCACAGCCATAGAAACACCAAGAACCGCATTCGCACCGAGCTTTTCTTTATTCGGCGATCCGGCCATATCACACATTATGGCATCTATTTCAACCTGCCGTTCGCTTTCGATACCCAGTATTTCAGGTGCAATTATTTCATTTATATTTTTAACTGCCGTCAGTACACCTTTTCCATTATATCGTTCATCATTTTCATCTCGAAGTTCCACTGCTTCATACTCACCTGTCGAGGCGCCTGAGGGAACAGCAGCTCGTCCCCAGTAACCGGATTCGAGCATAACATCAACTTCAACTGTAGGATTCCCACGAGAATCTAATATCTCACGAGCAAAAATTCCATCTATTAGAGACATATATTCTCCTTCATTATTTTTTCAAAACATAATCGAGCTTACCGCCATTAATATATAAAAATTTTGGCTTTCTCGGAAAATCTTTTTTCTTGATCTTATCAGAATCTCCTTCTTCTTCGATGCGCCAGACTTCCCAGCGGTCATCGCTGCCATCAACGCAGAACGTCACTTTCTTTTCAACAAAGTCATCGATTACAAACTGAATGCTCTCCAGGCTGCCGATCTTAGTAACGGGCACACAGAATTTTTTTGCGTCATAGAGATATTTCTCAACAGTTTCCTTTTTCTTCGCCATTTCATCTCCTATCTATGGGTTTATTTGAAAAATCAGTTCTTCAGTAAGCCTGCAGAGGATATGTCCTACCGTAATATGAGCTTCCTGAATTCGGGCTGTATCCTTATGGGGAATTATAACTGAATATTTTGCAATTTCGGCGATCTTGCCGCCATCCCTCCCTGCCAGTAAAATCGTCTGGATGTTCTGCTCGTTCGCATATTCCAATGCTTTGTACACATTCGGAGAGTTGCCGCTGGTGCTTATTCCAATCAAAAGATCACCTTCATTTCCGAGTCCTTCAACCTGGCGTTTAAAAACCTCATCAAAACCATAATCATTTGCACATGCAGTGAGCAGCGATGAGTCGGTAGTAAGCGCAATTGCCGGCAAAGACCTTCTGTTGAAATCACCTCGAAACCTAACAACGAACTCGGTGGCAATATGTTGTGCGTCCGCAGCGCTCCCGCCATTTCCGCACAGCATGATCTTATTGCCCCTTCCAAGGGTTTCGGACATTTGTGATGCAATTGCTTCAATAGCCGGATAAAAAGCTTCTATCCCGTTGATAACCTTCTTGTGTTCTCGAAGGGCTTCATTAAATAATTCTTTAATTTTCATAAGTTATACATTTTGCTGTGAGTGTAAAAAATCATGCAAGAAAAATTTTAACCAATTTTCATCACACAAAACTGCGCTCCCTGGCATATTTAAAAATAAGTCCCATTGAAGCAAGATTAAGAAGCAGGCTGCTCCCTCCATAACTGACAAACGGAAGGGGAATTCCTACGACAGGAATGATCCCGATGTTCATGCCGATATTGACGACTATCTGAAATATAAAATAGGCAAGAATGCCTACAATGATAAGTCTTTGCCTGTCGATTCTGATTTTTCTTAGGATTATGACAATGCGCCATATAAGCGCCCCAAAAAGGAGCATCAGGATAAAACATCCAACGAAACCGAGTTCTTCTCCTATCACAGAGAAAATAAAATCAGTTTGCTGTTCCGGCAAAAAATTCAAGTTCTTTTGAGTTCCCTGCAAAAAACCTTTGCCGAAAATACCACCGGAACCAACAGCGATCTTTGATTGAATGATCTGATACCCGCTTCCAAGCACATCGAATTTAGGGTTGATGAATGCAAGGATACGATTTCTCTGATAGTCATGCATGCTCCACCACATGAACGGGGTTACTAATGAGATGAAAGCATTTCCTACCAGAATAGCTCCCGCAGGAAGCAATGATACTTTTCGAAAAATCAATACAAGGAGAAGAAATATATCAAAGATTATCCAATACGTTATATTGAAACCCACAAGAATACTTATGAGTGGTGTAACAATAATAAATAAAGTAAAAAAAGAGACACCTGCAAAATACATCATTGGGAATAAGATCGCAAAAAAGACCAGCGTACTTCCGAGATCTGGCTGTATTAACACAAGTAATGCAGGAAGTGTGGCGATAAGGAAGCCAAAGAGCACAATTTTTGAAGTGGGTATATATTTGATTGAAAAAACCTTCGCAAGAAGGAAAATTACCCCAATCTTTGCAAATTCGGATGGCTGAATATGCACGCTTCCGAGACTTATCCAGCGATGTACACCCTTAATGGACGGAAGTATCAGCACAAGGATCAGCATCAGAAAGATCAGTATATTGTATGGTACGATAAGCAGGTCTAATATGACATCTGGGATATATAATATGGTAAAAAAAACGGCAAGGCCCATTATTATCCATACAAGCTGTTTGATATAAAAGTCGCTTACAATTATTTCCTCTCCAACCTTCTGCACTGAAGCACTATACAATGCAAGTTCTCCGAAAACCAGAAGAAGCAGAAGTATGATCATCAGCTTCCAATCGAATTTCTGAATGATCTCCGTTGAACTCATTTATACCCAGTACTTCCTATCCAAGCTGCGGTATTGAATTGCTTCGCTTATATGAGCAGGAGTAATTTGTTCACTTTTTTCAAGGTCTGCAATAGTCCGGGAAACTTTTAGTATGCGGTCATAAGCCCGTGCTGAAAGCCCTAGTTTTTCAATAGCGATCTTCATGAGCTTTTTGCCCTCCTCGTCTATCCTGCAGAATTCCCGTATCTGTTTTGATTCCATGTCCGCATTAGAGTAGGTCGTTCTTGAGCCTGCAAAGCGCTGGTGTTGAGCATTCCGCGCAGCATTCACCCTTTCCTGTATGACCTCTGATCTTTCACCCTTCGGATCTCTTGAGAGTTCGTCATATTTCACTGCTGGTACTTCAACATGAATATCAATACGGTCCAGAAGAGGTCCCGATATCCTTGAAACATACTTTTGTATAATGGTGGGCGAACAGGTACATGTATGCCCTTCTACATTGCTTCCGAAATAACCGCAGGGGCAGGGGTTCATTGATGCGACGAGCATGAAATTGGCAGGGAATGTAAGCGATTGGACAGCTCTTGAAATCGTGACAATGCCATCCTCAAGTGGTTGCCTGAGTACTTCTAATACGGATTTTTTAAATTCCGGCAGCTCGTCCAAAAAAAGTACGCCGTTATGTGCGAGAGATACTTCGCCCGGCTTCGGGTAACTACCTCCTCCGATGAGCGCAACATCGCTTATTGTATGGTGCGGGGCACGAAAAGGTCTCGTGGCTATCAGTGAGCGCTCGTGAGCTGTTTTTCCTGCAACAGAATGGATCTTTGTGGTGGTCAGCGCCTCTTCCAAGGTGAGTAGGGGTAGAATCGTTGGAATCCTGCGTGCAAGCATTGTCTTGCCGGAGCCCGGAGGTCCTATCATAAGAATATTATGGCTTCCGGCAGCAGCAACTTCAAGTGCTCGCTTTACATTATATTGTCCTTTCACATCGAAGATATCAATAGTCTCTCTGCGCTCATTTTCAAAAATTGTAGAAATATCAATACTCAATGGTTCTATGGCTTCGCGCCCTTCTACAAAGGCAATGCATTCTGCAAGGGTTTTAACGGGATATATTGAAATTCCTTCCACTACAGCGGCTTCTTTGGCATTCTCTTCAGGAACGATCAGCCCTTCCAGCCCTTTATCTTTTGCAGCGATGGTGACGGGTAGAATGCCCGTTACCGGATGGACTTCGCCATTTAGTGAAAGCTCTCCAACCATGCCGACAGTTTCAAGAATGATCGGATAAATTTGTTTAAGCGAAGAGAGCATGCCTATAGCAATAGGAAGATCAAATCCCACACCTTCCTTTTTCACATCTGCGGGTGCAAGATTCACAGTATATGCACGTGGCGGCTTTTTGTACCCATTATTTTTTATTGCAGCAGTGACCCTGTCTTTACTTTCTTTGACCGAATTCGTCGGCAGGCCGACCATTGTGAAATAGGGCATCGAGGTGTGTTTTGTATCAACTTCCACGTCAATAGGGATGGCATCGATTCCTAAAATTGAAAAAGAAATTATCTTTGTGAACATAGGACAAATAGGAAAATAAAAGCTGGAGTGGTCAAGATATAAAATAAGCAATTTGATATGGGTAAAAAATGGCACGCCAGAGAGGATTCGAACCTCTGACCCACAGCTTAGAAGGCTGTTGCTCTATCCTGCTGAGCTACTGGCGCGCATTGAATAAAAAACTGCCTTAACGGCAGCAAAAAAATGGTAGCGATGCAGGGACTTGAACCCCGGACACTCGGATTATGATTCCGATGCTCTAACCAGCTGAGCTACATCGCCGCGAATTCAAAAAAATGGTAGCGGGGGCAGGATTTGAACCTACGACCTTCAGGTTATGAGCCTGACGAGCTACCAAACTGCTCCACCCCGCGTCAAAAGAATACAACATTTTTACTCTCTAAATATGCTGTCAAGAAAATGGCACACCTCTTTATTAGGAATACATATAGCCCCAGAAGCTCAAAAATACAAGTCTGGATGTTAACTTTCTGGTTTGATTATAATATTAACAGAACAAATTCTCTAAACTCTTTGCTGCGTTAAAAAATAACCTGTTTCAAATGCTTTCCGGCAAGAGCGGGTTTTACGTACTTTTGTATGTTGCCTATTTCCTTTTCTTTGTTGCGGTAATTTTTCACGCTTTTGAAATCCCGATAACGGGCAACTTGTTTGCTTTGGCTGTTATGAGCTTGCTCTTTTTGTTCTCTGCACTGTTCTACACGCTCTTTGTTGCATCCTTCTTCCATAGCCAGAAACGATACATGGAAATTATGGCGTTTACATCTTATCCCCTGTTTTTAATATGCGGGTATTCCTGGCCCATTTCTGCGATGCCCCTGGCATTAAGTGGCTTTCATACACTATTCCCACGACACCATTTTTTAATGGATTCTTAAAGCTGAGCGTTATGGGTGGAGGGTTGCAGTCCATAAAAGGATATGCTTTCCATTTGATAATATTGGTGCTGGTTTCTTTTGTTGCGATTGTGTGGAGATGGAAGTATTTAGGTAAAGCATCCTCTCGTTAATGCATTCATAAATCCAACCTATGAACGAGGAGGAAATATATTTACTTACCCCACTGGTATTCATAAGCGCCAATATCCACCGCAGGTCCGGATATTCTCGGATTTCCTAAAATGTCTGTGTCGGATAAGTCGGGCGCATTGTTGCATCCTGCATTTATACATGGGGAGTTCGGTTGCAACTGGCAATTATTATTTTCCTCGTCCACAAACATTGGATCGAGAGTACTTCCCAGTATATTATGACCACCGTCTATGCATCCAGCCGGCAGTGTGTCGGATTGGATGAAAGAATAAGTAATTGTTGGGTGGGTATTGGGGTCAAAAATATACAAGTTCAACTCATAACCTTTTACAATGGTGTTATATATAATGGGGCTAGCCCCTTCAGCGCATCCTATTCCATATGATACTTCCTTATTATCTTCCAAAAGTACAATTGTATTGTTGGAAATGATAGGATTTGATTCTTCGTCACAACCAATCCCCGCTTGGTGGTTTAGGAAAAAGTTATTGTTAATATTTATACTCGTTCTATAGTAATAAATTGCCACATAACCCTGATTCATAAAATTGCTTTTTATTTCTCCATTCTGGCTCTCTATAATATATATTCCAATAGCGTTTAAGCCGAAGGTATTTTCCTCTATCAGGATATCGTTCATTTCTGTGCAATAGAGGGTATAGTAGTATCCTTCAAAACTATTGTGTCTTATACGTACATCAGATTTTTCTGACCAGATAGCACTATAGGGTGTATAGAAACCGGCAAGATGATTTAAGCAAGTATTATCCACTATCTCGGCTGTCGTATTTCCTACACAAAAAACATCAACTCCATTATCTACAAAACGGCTGTTTTTAATCGACACCCCTTCGCTCCTATAACAAAAAATACCGCTCCCGTTATTATAAAAATAACAATCTTTAACCGTTCCGGTCGACTTGTAAAAAAAAACTGCTCCGCAGTCACAATGTCCATATCCCACATGGTTACAACATCTATAAAAATCTTCAAGCGTTCCTGAATGAAGCATTTTACAATACTGAAATATATTTTTATCGGTGGAGGTACTGTCAATGCAGATTATAGTCCACTCATACTCATCGCCACCTCTTGTAAAAACTATGGAATCGTTTTTTGTTCCTCGTGCTATGATCGTACCCTTTACGTGCAACATGCCTCTTTCAAGGTCATTATAATTATTTCCATATCTAGCTGCTTTGAACCGCACCTCAACGCCGGGTTGGATCATAAGGGTTTTTCCCTCGGGTACGACATAACATCCTTCGATATAGATCGGGGACTGATGCTTTGTCCATACTATCGTATTCTCATCATCGTTTCCCGAAGACGAGAAAAAGTCCGAACATCCCAACAAAAATGAACACGCCACAATGATCAGTAACCATACAATTATCTTTTTCATCAAACTTTCTTTATATATTTTTCGATATATGCATTTTAGCTTTTACAGATTTATCCGATAGCCGACACGAAGCATGAACCGTATATTTTCCAAGCCAATACCCTCACCCCAAATGAAGTCAAACATCCTAAATTGCATGATCATTTCTGTATATAATTTTTCTTTATAGTCAAGGCCCCATCCACCACCAAGATAAATAATTGTCATATTCGCTGTAGATTTCCCGTTATCTTTTCCCCAGGATCCTCCTGTGCCTAATTCGTTAATAAAATAAGGGCGGAAATCATCATTAATAGCCAAGGGAGAATACTTAAAAATAGCATATATACATAGTTGAAAAACATTGTTTAAAACCTTTGTTTCTTCAGCCTTATATCTATCAATATAATGCAAATTAAATCCAACTCCCAAATGATATCTATCGCGAAATGATCTTATCGTTTCAAGAGTTAATTCTGGAATCAGTATTTGTTTTTCCGGGTATTGATTTTCTTCGTCCTCGGAAATGAGCAACAAACCTCCTCCTATAAATATGAGTGAATAATTCTCCGGTTCATATATCTTTGCCCGAATATCCAGCGTGATCGGTTTTCCTGTTTTAAGGTGTTTAAATCGAAATGTCCTTTCATCAAATGATCGCCCGGATCCCATAATCCAATCTACGCCAAATCCAATACCTCCGAGAATCGGGTTTAAAAACACCAGCAAACCATTGTTGAGGATTGCCGAATTCAGATGTGTTTTGAGCTGGTAGTCATGCTCCTGTCCATCTGGCATATAGAACATTGCTGAATTCTTTTTTAACTTCCATAGCTTGATAGATGTCGGTGTATAGCCAATATCTTTTCCATTTACATACACGTTCACGCTATCTGTATTGCTTGTAAATTCCACTTCCTGAACTGGTCCCTTAGTGATCATTGCACAACCAGCAATTAATAACATTACTAAGAAATATATCAAAGTTCTCATTTTTCTCCTATGACCATCGTGGTTGTCTTTTCATATATCTTTCCGCTCTGTTTTCCTCCACCTTCAAGATGCACGATATAAATTCCAATGGGAACAACGTTTCCGTTTTCATTCTTGCAGTCCCAGATTACCGTGCCCTGCGACCCTACCCATTGCTGGTCTGTGAGCCAGCGCAACATTCTTCCTTTCATGTCAAAAATGCGGATGTTTATCTTTGAGATCGGCTCAGGCAGGTTGTATTCGATGAGCACAGATTTTTTCTCTCTGTATGAAAGCGGGTTGGGTGTGACGGTCAGCTCAACCTCAGGAATAATGTGCTCGACATAAATACTGTTCTGCTTGCCGGGTGTCGCTCCCAAACTGCTCACAGAGCTATCCCAATTATCGGAATTCTCTGTAGCAAGATGCGGATTGATGCGCTCGAGAGAATTGTCCTCGATCTCTTTCCACTCGCTGAAGTAATTAATACTGTCGATCAGGCAGCCGTTTTCGTCCCGGAGCACAAGTATATCCTCGTCATTATTCAGAGAGGGAAGTTCCCATGCAAAAACAAAATGAGTAAGGGTGTCGAGATATGCAAAGTGTGTTTTTAGCGCCAGTGAATCAGTTGCTTCCGGAAGTATCACAATATAGTCGCTTTGTGCTATCATGCTTTTTGCTGGCTGTAAAATGAGCGTGTCACTCTTATCCGCAAGTGTCCATCCTGAAATATCGAGTGCATGATCGAAAATATTGAAAAGCTCGATCCATTCGGGCTGTTCATCGGATGGTGATGCCTGTATCTCATTTATACAGATAGGATGCGAGCTGGCTGTATTATGAGTCGTCAGTATTTGATTGTTTAAGAGATCCATGTCCTGCATGTCCTTCACATAAAAACCATATCTGTAATAACCCATTTCCGGAATGAAGGAATAGGAAAAACTTGCAGAATCTCCTGTTGAAATGTCGAAATAACCGGTTACCAGCCCTTCACCCTCATCATACTGAGCATTCCAATTTATGTCATCAAAGAAAATATATTCTGCGTCTTCGATGGGATTGAATCCGATGTTTTTGCAGACTGCGTGCAGTTCGAGGGTTTCACCCTCACTAACTTTTGAGAGAGATACAACAGCAATATCATATTCTTTTGGGGTGATGCTGTTCACTTTGCCTGGCGTAGCGCCAAGACTATCCACAGAAACACCCCAATTGTTTGGAATATTTTCATAAGGGTCGATTCGCTCCAGCGAATAGTTGTGGGGGCAGGAAAAGTCCTCGGGGTTATAGCTCATTGAATCCAGTTTCGTGTAATATTTATCAGAGATATGGACTTCATCCGGCGTTGTATTATTCAAAGAAGCCCAATCGTTTGTTTGGATAAGTATAATATCATATTCGTAATAATCTTTAACGGCAGTTGTATCATCCGTTATTACAATATAAGAAAAGGGCGTAATGCTTTTCTGTGTGATAACCGTATTCCATCCAGAAGTTGCATCTCTGATATGCCAGTTCAGAACGGAAAACGTGTTTTCTGAATTATTGAACAGTTCTATCCACTCAACGTTCGGGGTGCCGGGCATATACATTATCTCGTTGATGATGATCGGTGATTCTCCCACAAGAAATGAAGACTCATATGAATTATTTAAGAGCGTCGTATCAGTAAAAAGGATCAGTTCTACATAATATTCACACAGTCCGTTTTCAAATATTCCAAGCTCAATATTGAGTTCGTGCGTTCCGTGACTGGGAATCTCTACTTCAATATTCTCTTCTGAAACGAGTTCTCCTGATACAAATATTTTATAGGAACAGCTATCTGCAGGGATTGAAATGTCTGAATTATTATATGCAGAAAATTGGAGAACGATTATGTCCGTGCTGTCCGGATGAGGCGGTTGGATAGTTACATTCTGCAAAACAACATCTTGCGGCATCACATTTGGTGCGCCGGGTGTTGGGTATTCGCATTCAAAGAAATCCTCCTCGCAATTATCGGTATCATGACCATTCGGATATCGGATGAGTGAATGTCCTGAAGATGCATCGACCGCAAAGAAAATTCCCGGGTTGTGTGCATCGCTCGGCAAATTATTAGAATTGGGTGAGTCATACAGAATAGTATCGATAGTATCTCCTGCTGTAGAAATTATACGCACACCGTCTGTTGCAGTTCCTCCGTTTTGAAAAGCCAGTACTCCGATAAGGTCTGCATTTGGGACCTGGGATTCTCCAACCAATAGATATTCTGCGGGATAAATACTATACTCGGGAAATGTAAAGCATTCTTCGAAGTTGGTGCCGGCTTTCTGTATTTTCCATCCCTCTAGCTGAACCGGTTCTGTGCCAGTGTTGTAGAGTTCAATCCATTCATTCCCTATATCTCCACCCGATGGATCATAGAGAATTTCGTTGATCTTAATTTCCTGTGCCTCCAAAGGCAGGATAAATATGCACAGTGCTATCACACTTGCAATTGAAACAAGAATGTGTTTTCTCATGGTGCCCTCCTGTGGGTTTATTTTTTATCTATCGTTTCAAAAGTACTGCTTACAATTTCCAGCGCTATTAATGCGCGCAACTTTTCGCCTTCCGGAAAATACACTGCGTTATCTATCATATATGCCATTTTCTGCTGCTCATTATAGAAGCCCCAACATGCAAAAGTGCCTCCTGTGAAGTTTGTCATATTCTGCCATCTGCCGGATAATTTATATGCGTTATAGCCAAGAAATTCTGCATTCTCCTGACGTACATCTTCTACTAAAAGCGTGTCGCCGTTATAATATTTTTCTCCGATCTCAAGCCGTTTTTGAAAGAGCCATTCTTTTGAGACATTATTCTCTTCCATGGGCTCCCAATACACGCTAAGGAAACGATCGGGATATTTTTTCACACGGCAGAGATATGATACGAAATTGTGGGTGTCGTCTCTTCGGAAGACTCTGTATTGAGAGGGCAGCTCCATATACCAAGGATAATGTTCTTTCTCGTATGTGATCTCCTCTTCATTTAATCCGGGTTTATAAACAACCTCCTCGATCCGCTCAAACTCACCCCCTTTATAAATATCAAAAATGAGGTTCAGATTTTCAAAAGTGTAGAGAAGCAATTGTTCGAGGTCTTTTCCCAAGATAAAGATAACACGTTGGTCCCGCGCCCATAAATCTTTTGCTGCTACCATAGTTGCAGGAAGTGAGTCTCCGATCGTCGCTGCCTGTTCCGGGATGATATCTTTCACATATTCGGAAACTGGTTGCTTCGAGCTTACATCACATAAAAATAGGAGGTTTGCAAATTTATAATAGGTGTGGATGTTTGAAATATCGTGTCTCTCCACCGTAAAAAGCACTTCATTCTTTGTTGTGAAAAACTGCCTTTCGATGGATTTCTTTATCTCAAGCTGCCCGTAATCCCACGCCTTGTTATCTGCATACGTGAAGATGCGGTGAGATTGTCCCCACGAAATCGGCTTCTTGTGGTCTGTGCTGCTCTTTCGCGCAGATGGTCCATTATCACAACCTGCGACGAACAATACTGCGCACGCTGCGAATAAAAGAATACACTTACGTCCCATGCCGCTCCTTCCGAACTTGATATATATAGATAATCGCTGACATCCAGGCTAATGCCGCAATCAAAAAATACATAATGATAAGAATGGTGTCAATGATTGCGACCCCCGGCAGGATCGCTCTATACGCAAGGGTTGCAATGATGGTAACCATTTGCGTAGTGGTTTTAATTTTGCCGTATCTGTTCGCAGCGAGGAAGATGCCCCTCTTCTTCAACAACTCACGATAAATCGTCATACATACTTCCCGCAATAAAATAATTGCAGTAAGCCACCAGAAAAGAATTCCCCAGTATGAAAAAATTACAAGCGCCGAAGCAACCAGCAGTTTATCTGCAAGCGGATCGACAATTTTCCCGAAATTTGATACATATCCGAATTTCCGCGCTATCACGCCGTCAAAAGTATCTGTCAGCGCTGCAACAACAAATACGACAAGTGTGAGAAAAAAGTAGTCGTTGAGTGCAAAATATATAAAGACCGGTATCAGGATAATCCTGAAAACCGTGAGTGCATTTGGGATCTGTTGTTTATATTTTTCCACTTTTTTTAAAAACCACCCTTGTTTTTTCTTTATCCTTGAACATGAGGTTTATGAGTGAAATCAACATATAAAGTCCAAGCAGCACACACACAGAACGCCAGCCGTCATTGAACTGCAGAATATTGATGTTGAGCAGGAGCAGTATGTCATCTCCGAAAAGTAGAATGAGCACTTCGAATATACATCCAACCACCCCTATTGTGATCAGAAATTCCAGAATAAGATGGGGCACTTTGAAAATCGGTCTGATATTCATGCTTTTCCAGAGTTTCCACTTTTCTTTCTGCCTGCTTCGCATGAGGCGTCTGACGAGGAATAGTACAAAGCTGAAAAGTATCAAAACGAGTATTTGCGGCGCCCATTTGAACCTCGTGAAAAGTGAATTGATCGTCCCTAGCCGCGCGACTTCCACGGTGTTATAATCAATCTGCTGTATCCTCTCGTCTGCCGAGAGCGAATCTATCATCGCGGTGAATTTTTTCAGCGAAAATTCCGGTGGGCTAAGATTTGCTTGTACAAAATCCGGGATTTTCTCCAGGTTGACCCACTGGGGAAGGGTTGTCAAACCATAGGTTCTCTGCAGTTCATTGATGGTTTCCATGCTTGTAATAAGCTTGTGATTCTCAATGGTCGGATAAGACAAAATGCTCATCATCACATCCTCTGTCTGTGCTTGAGGATTGATATACACAATTATTGAGGTTTTCACCACCTCTTCGTGTAGCACTTTCTCAAAATATTCTTCCGCATAGAACATTGCAAGAAGCACAAGCGCGGTAAGCAGGATCAGGAACCAGATAATGATAAGGTGCCCGATAAGGTCAGAATAGAGTTTTCTGAAAAGAGTGAAAAAAACTTTCATGAGTGCTTTTTAATCTCCGCTACAAATAATTTGCTCTTTTGCGCCCATTTAGATAAATCTGATTCATTTTGTGAAGATTTCCATGTTCCGCTGGGATTTTTTATATCTTTGAAAAACTGAATTCTTGAGAGTTTCATATGTTTAAGCGAATTCACCTTTTGCAGAAATTCTTCGAGTCTCTCTACAGGATAAATCAGAAAACCTAACCCCCGAAACTTAAGCATATATTCAAAGGCATCCAGCACATCACCCATGGTGCAGAGCATTTCGTAACGGGCATGAAGCTTTTCTTTGGAAGGACTGGGTCTTCCTGACCCTTTCAGGAAAAAGGGCGGATTCGAGAAGCAGCAATCGAATTTTTGTGGATTAAAGTATTCTTTGATCTTTCTGCCGTCTATTTTGATGAGGGCTATTCTCTCTTTCAGTCCAGCATGGATGATATTCTCTTTTGCAAGTCTAAAGAGGGACTCCTGTATCTCTATTGTTGTTATGGTTATGTTTTTCAGTTTTGCTGCGAGCAGTAATGAGATAATACCCGAACCTGTTCCAAATTCGAAGGCATTTCCTTTGTAGTCAAATCCCACTCTTTTTATGATCGTATATAAGAGGATCAGCGAATCTTCTGTGCTTCGGTAACCTCGTTTATTCTGGCGTAGGCGAAGGTCTTCATATTGCAGGTCATCCAGTGTGGTTTCCGGCATTTTTGATTATCCTGTGTGACCAAATCCGCCATCGTTTCGTTCTGTCTCTTCTAAAGAAGTGCTTTCCTCTAATTCCGCATGCTCTACTTTTGCAAACACCATTTGGGCAATCCGCATGTTCCTCGTGACAACAAAGGACTCATTTCCAAAATTGAACAGTATCACCTTTACTTCTCCGCGATAATCTGCATCAATTGTGCCGGGTGAATTCAGCACCCCGATCTTGTGTTTGACCGCTAATCCGCTTCGGGGACGAACTTGTGCTTCATAACCCTGTGGAATCTCCAGCGAAATGCCTGTTGAGATAAATGCCACATCCTTGGGCTGTACTATTAGCTCATCAACATCAGCATAGAGATCAAAGCCCGAGGAATGCTCGGTCATTTTTTGTGGTATATGTGCTGTTTGTGTGAGTTTCCTGAATTTTATATTGATCATCAAAATTCACGAGTTGCAATATAAATACAGATCTTTTTCAGGAACTCCGCTTTTGGCCCGTAAAAAGAAATTATATTCTGCGCCTTGAGCATAAGCTCATCGCGTTTTTCCTTTGCTTTCGCCAGTCCGTAAACCTTTGGATAAGTTGCTTTTCCGACCTTTACGTCCTTGCCGGATTTCTTACCCATCTTCTTGGTAGTTCCTTCTACGTCGAGGATATCGTCCACTATTTGAAAAAGTAGCCCGAGAGTTTCTCCAAATTCAGTAATGCGAATAATATCATCTTCGCTTGCCTCTCCCATAATAGCACCAAATCTAATAGCCATGCAGATCAGTTTGGCGGTTTTGTTCTTGTGTATGTAATCGAGAGTTTCTACGTTTACTTTTTCCCCTTCGCTAAGAATATCCACAACTTGCCCGGCGATCAACCCCTTGCTGCCGGTTATCTCTGTAAATTCTGAGATTATTTGGGTTTTGAACCTCGGTTTTACATCGAGCCGGAGCATCAGCCGAAAGGCTTCCATGATCAGTGCGTCTCCTGCAAGGAGCGCAATATCTTCTCCGAATTCCACATGGTTTGATGGTTTTCCTCTGCGCAAATCGTCATCGTCAATATCGGGGAGGTCATCATGAATAAGTGAATAAGTATGAATCAGCTCAATTGCAGCCGCAAGGGGCAATATCTTTTTATCCATGTGTCCGAAGAGCTGGTATGTCGTGATGGTCAAATATGGTCTGATCCGCTTACCGCCTGCAAAAAGGGTATAGCGCATCGCTTTGTGAATTATCTTAGGGTATTCATCCTTCCTTGGTAAAAACCGATCTATAACAATGTTGACCAATTCTCGTTTTTCTTTTACGTCCTTTTTCAGTCGCATCATTTTGGTCATTGGATTTCTCCTATACAACACGCCTTATTCATCTTGTGCTTCCTCGTCCTCGTCTATCTCATTAAGCAACGCGATCTTATTCTCGATCTTCTTCAGTTTCGAGGAACATTGCTTTATCAGATTGATACCTTCCTCGTAATATTCAAGAGATTTTTCAATATCAATATTTCCACCTTCTAGTGTTTCTACAATTTCCTGAAGTCTCTCCAGTGCTTTTTCAAACTTTATTTCTGCCATTTATCTTCCTCTTATTATTAATAAAATTCCCGTTGAAATCTTGACAGAAAGCTTCTCTTGTTCTGCTATATTACTAATCCCGCGTGTGTGCTTCCTAAACAAGATCTCGTTTTGCAAAGGATATTTAAAACCTCTAATGAATTCCATTTTCGTCTGCTCCGTAAGAGAGATCAAAGAAATTTCTGCACCTTTTTTGCTGTTCAACTCTATCTCGTCCGGTCCACAAAGAACAAATACTTCATTTTCCTTATTAATAAAATAAATCGAAAGCCCTTTCTTCACAAAATTTTCTATTAAGAAAATATTTGCCAGTGAATGCTCCAGCCGTCCGTTCACCGCATTGACCATTGTTGCTGAATCAAAGTGTTCATTAATACAATAATCCAGTGCGAGCTCACTATCGGTTTTATCCTTTTCTTTGGGGAACTGCAATATTTCTGCTTTATCCCTTAGTTCTTCCAGAGAACTATCTGAAATAGAGTCAAAATCTCCTATGAGAACATCGGGTGTTATATTACGGTTAAGTAGGAAATTTGCTCCGCCATCCGCTGCTATGATCTTGCCATCCACAGGAAAGTCTATTGCAAAATCAATATAATTATTATTACAGAAAATAAATGCTTTTTTCAAGATACGATAAAATCGTTATGAAAGATATCTTTTATCTACGTATATCGTAGACTTCTTTTTGTTGAAATAATTTATCGGGTTGGTACTCTTGCCATAGAATCGCACTTCGTAATGAAGATGAGATCCTGTTGATGTGCCGGTTGAACCCATTTCTCCGATTATTTGATATTTTGTTACTTCCTGCCCAATGTCCACAAATCTCTTCCTGAAATGTCCATAGAATGTTTTATAACCATAACCGTGATCGATCAGTAAATAGTATCCGTAATCTTTATGATATCCTTTATCGACAACTTTCCCGTCCGCCGCTGCGTAGATTACAGAACCCTCTTTGTTCGCAATGTCAACCCCGTGATGAAATTGTCTTACTTTATAGATTGGATGTACCCGGTATCCATATCCTTCTGTAATCCGCCCATTGGTTGGTTTGATCGAGGGTGTGTGGTTATAGATTATATTTTTTACTGTAAGATATTTTGAGATTTCAGCAAAGCTGGATTTTTCAAATTCCATTTGTCGTGAGAAAACATCTATCTTTTTCAGAACATTATTGTGAATGTCAAAGAGCTCCCGATCCAAGGAGAAAAAGGTCGAGTCAAAATATTGAATACCGCCAACACCCATCTGCCGAATGTCATCATCAATACGACGCAACCCCTCGAGCTCTCTTATTTCTTTATCTCTATCCTGAACATTCTCCAGCTCAAATTGCATAGTATCGAGCAAGGAATTTATTCTTGTCATCTCGTTTTTGAGTTTAATATTATGTGCCTGGAGGTCCCGTAGCTGGTGTTTGTCAACTTCGCTTGTAACAAAAAAATAAGTGATCACTCCGGTGGTTAGAACAAAAACAAATACAAAAATTGCGAGGAAAAGTATCAATGGTTTGGATATATGAAATTCCTTCACTCCTGTCGCAGAATTGCTCGTAATTAGTATATGCCAGCTTTTTTTGTTGCTCATTTTATTTAAAAATTATTAATATTTTTCTTATGCTAATCTGCTTTATGCGTCTTACTAATGTCAAGTTTTACGCTCTCTCTGAGAGATGTATAAATTATTGAATAATTTGAAATTACTCTCCATTAATTTATGTTGAAATTTAAAGAATGACTTAACGAGATGGCGTAATATTTGTTGATAAAGAACTTTTTGTTGACAGGAGTTATTTAAAACCGCCTTTTTTGGAAAAAATTTCAGGGTTCGAAACACACTAAAGTGTGGATAACCGAAACCGTCAGATGTTCTTTTTTCTTGTATCCTCCTGAATAATGGCTAATTACAACTGTTTGTAAATTGTTGATAATTCTGTGGATAACATTTAGGTGGCTTTCGTATCTCCCTGATATTCAGTAATATAAAAGGTTGATAACTGTCTATGGCTGGATCATTAGGATTGTGGAAACAGATTCTAGATGAGATAAAAGTTCAAGTAGAACCTCAAACCTATTCTACCTGGTTTGATAAAACAAAAGAGTTCAGTTTTGTAGACAAGACTCTCACGGTAAAAGCCCCTACCAAATTCTTTGCAGATTGGCTTGACCAACATTATAAGTCTTTCATCGAGGAGATCGTATATAATCTCACTGCGGAAAAAATCACAGTTGATTTCATCGGTTCTGCTTCAGAAGCTCCAAGTAATTACTCTTTTTCGAAAAAGTCTATTATTGATATATCAAGAGATAACGGACTTAATCCCAGATATACCTTTGAAAGGTTTGTCGTCGGGAACAATAACCATTTCGCCATATCTGCCGCTCAGGCTGTTGCTGATAAACCCGGCAAAATATACAATCCTCTGTTTATTTACGGAGGAGTCGGGCTTGGCAAAACCCACCTCATGCAGGCAGTTGGTAATTACTTAATTCAAAATAAGATCAACAAACGCGTTCTGTATACTCCTACTGAAGACTTCACAAACAAAATGATCTCGGCAATCCAGACAAATACTACTGTTAATTTCAGAAAAAAATTCCGAACTTATGATATCCTTATGATCGATGACATCCAGTTTCTTGCCGGAAAGGAGGGAAGCCAAGAGGAATTCTTCCACACATTTAATACCCTTTATAATGCCAAAAAGCAGATCATTCTTACAAGTGACCGTCCCCCCAAAGAAATCAAAAAGTTGCAGGACAGACTTATCTCCAGATTTGAATGGGGACTTCTTGCTGACATAAAGCGTCCCAACTATGAAACCCGAGTTGCGATCCTGCGCCAGAAGTGTGACGAAGAAAATATCACTTTAAAACCTGAAGTCCTTGAATTCATCGCAGAAAATTTTGATGACAATATTCGGCAGCTTGAAGGTTCTCTCATAAAAATTCTTGCATTTTCGTCATATAGAAAAATCAATGCCCACCAGTTCGAAGTTAATGACGTAAAGGAAATACTCGAAGATATGATGACAAACCGTAAGCGTCCCGTCTCCCTTGATCTTATTCAAGAGGAAGTGGCAAAATATTTTGAAATCGGAAAAAACCAGATAAAAGAACCTACTCGGAAAAAGGAGATAGCATTTCCTCGCCAGATCGCAATGTACTTATCTTCAAAACTCATACCGCATATCTCTTTACTTGAGATCGCCAATCATTATAATAAAAAAGACCACACAACGATTATTCATGCAAAAAAGATCATCTCTCAAAAATTAGAGAGCGACAATAATCTCAAAAGAAAAATAAAAGAAATCACAGAAAATATTATCCAATAAAATATGAAAAATAATTACTCAACATCTTATCCACAGAACATGTGCAATGCTGTGCATAAACCTATGCCTTTGATAAAATTCCCGGTATCATCTCCGTTGAATGTGGATATATCAAACTTATCAACAATTTCTTCCTCAGAATATTATGCTATTAGAGATAATGTTTCCAGGTGCATAGCAGTGTTATCCACAAATCCACTGTGCCTATGAAGACTACTGATTTGTTAATGTTATTTAAAATAAGAAAAGGTTTTAATATGAATAAGTTTATTTCCATGATAATGCTCGTTTCTCTGATCATTATAGCATCCTGTACTCAAAAAAATAATTATATGGGTTACGATCCCGACCATGAGCCGGATATAACAGAAGCTATTTTAAATGCAATAACTCTCGAAAGATCATTCACGAATACGATTGGAATTTTTCCTGCAAATTCTTTGATGCTAGTCGGAAACTTCAATGGTGTGGAAACCAGATCATTGATGAGGTTCGGTGCATTGCCGGATACAACATGGCTTGACTCCACTTCTTTTGAAAGCTGCGAAATCCTTTTTGAAAGGAAATCACAATTCGAAACAGATATAGATATCCATGCCTACAAACTTATGGTCGATTGGGCTGTTGGCTCAGCTACATGGGACACCATAGGAACAGAAT
>Ga0222701_1000181_pt1 | contig 27020 bp, 20 predicted proteins | sample AntAcemetage1502_FD_179825 | JGI IMG/M metagenome (GOLD analysis project Ga0222701, IMG submission 179825) | Saline water microbial communities from Ace Lake, Antarctica - #1502 | ecosystem: Environmental > Aquatic > Non-marine Saline and Alkaline > Saline | place: Antarctica: Ace Lake... | reverse complement strand
TCAGGTTTATATAAGCTATCCCCAGACCCACCACAACGCGTTCATCATACGGTCTTATTTTTCTTGCTTTCACATAATAGGAGACGGCCTTTTTGAAATCCCTCTTTTTGGCATAGTTCACGGCAAGATTGGAGAGCGCTTCGAAGTAACCCGGGCGTATCTTTATGGCCCTTTCATATTCCCTGATGGCACCGTCCGTGTCCCCTTCTATATCGCATATCCTGCCAAGAAAATAATGGTCCTTGCTGTCGGTAGAACATACGTCTATGGCTTTTCTGAAGCACTGTACAGCCTTCTCGCAGTCTCCCTTTTTGAAATAGATCTCACCGAGGCCCTCATATGCCGAATAGTATTTCGGATAGATCTTGATCGTTTTTTCATAATAGGCAATGGCCTCATCTCCCAATTCTTTCAACCTGTAAGCCTCTCCCAGCTTGAAATAATATTTGGCAACCTTGGGATTAATATCAAGAGCCTTTTTATAATTATCTATCGCCTTGTCGTATTTTTTCCTGGAGAGATATTTATCTCCCTGGAGATAAAAAGTCTTTGACGAAGCGCAATACGCCTCCGCCGCGAACAGCAGTAACATAGATAAAGACACCAATACAACCTTTACGCCTGTTCTTCTCATGGGCACAAACTCTTTCTCTCCAGTAAAACTATGGGTGCTTTAGCACAAATCGTACTGGAACATCCACCGACATTGGAACCGGAGACCCCATTCGTCTCGCAGGTTCAAACTCCCATGCTTCAACCGCCTTCATGGCGGCTCGATCCAGAACCGGATGTCCCGAAGATTCTTTTACCTTCAACCCTGCCACATTGCCCTCAATCGATATCGTTGCAGAGAGAAGAACCCTTCCTTCATATCCTCTCCTGCGCGCAATTGCCGGATATTCTGGAGGCGGATTGCTCTTATAATGGGGTATGACAGGCACTATAACTGTTTTTTCAGTCTGCCTGTCTTTATTTTGTATGGCATGAAGAGGTGGCAGGGCTTCAGGCATCTTTAAGGGTACGATCTCCTGGGGGAAATTGGGTTCTTTTCTCTCTTCTGCTGGAACATCCGTTTCTTTTTTTACTATTTTTTCCGCCCGTTTCTCCCTGCCGCGCGTCTTGTTTTTCTCTCTTGTTGTTTCATACACCTCGACTTCCGACTTTTCAGAAAACCTTTTATATGCAGAAATCAGTGATATTTCAAGGGGTTTATTCTCATGAATTTCAGGGAGAGTGCAAACGGCCGGAATGTGCACAAATGCCACGCCGCAGTGAAGGGCGATGGCAATGACAGCCGCAATTACAAGATCTTTCCCCGGCATTATTTATGGTCTCTCAAAGTGTTTTCTGATCTGATCCCCGATTCCTGATTGCCGATCTCTGTTTTCAACGACAGTCCGGAGATACCAGCCTTCTTCACCGCGTCTATGACCGACACAACCGATTCGTAAGATGCCTCCCTGTCACCGGAGATGATAATCTTTGTTTCAGGCAACTCCCTGTGAAGAAGGACAAGTCGGGAGATAAGGGCATGGGGATTTATTTTCTCTCTGTTGAAAAATATTTCTCCGTCCTTCTTTATCGCGATTTCAGCACAATTTTTTTCCTTTACCTGTGCGGCGGACGAAACCGGGAGATTAACAGGAACTCCTCTGTCGATGGTCATCGACATCGCAAAGAATATGAAAGCCACAAGGAGAAGAAAAACAACATCAATCAGGGGTATCATCTCGATGCGGGCTTTACCTGTGTGTTTTCTTGAAATTTTCATCAATGCTTACCATGAGCTCTCTCAAACAGTATCTCCAGGGTCGTGCCATATTTTTCCATCTCCTGCGCAGCCTTCTCTATCGTAGACAGAAAATAGTTGTAGGGTATGAGACTGAAGATCGCTATCGCAAGGCCGAAGGCGGTGGTCAGAAGAGCCTGTCCTATTCCCGCGGTAATCATTGCGGGGTTTTCCACACCCGCGCTCCCCAGCATATTGAAGGAATATATGATACCTGTAACCGTCCCCAGAATGCCGAGAAGGGGTGAAAGGGTTATCATTGTATCAAGGATGGGGAGGTACCGTCTCATTCTCGCGATTTCCTCATCAGCGCTCATACGCAGGGCTTCTTTCAGTGAAAACCCCCGATGGACGATACCACACACCAGGACACGTACAACCGGGTCACGGGAATCCGCCACAACTTCCCTGGCCTCTTCAAGATCCCCTTTCTCAACAAGAGACATAAACCTTTCGAGCAGTTTTCTGTCACGCCTTTTCTTTTCCCGCATCCAGAATATACCCCTCTCTATGACAATGGTAAGGGATATCAGAGAGCAGAAAAGAAGCGGGTACATTACCGGTCCGCCCTGATAAAAATAGTTAATCATCTGAATTTCCTTTCACCCAAAAGGTTAAAAACCGATCGAGATCCCTCCCTTCACGGTAACCCCCGGCGATGGATAGTAGGTGTCGGGTCCACCCCACGAACCTTCATATCCCATTGTTGAGTACTTTTCATCTGTCAGGTTCTCAAAGCCGAAAAATGCCGAAACCTTGAGATTGTCAGTCACAGGCCGGTAAAAAAGAAAGACGTCGAATAGTGTATAATCGTTCAGTTGCCCTGAACTGTTATCCCTGTCATTACCCAGATAACACGTCCCGAAGTATTGCATCTTGGAACTGAGCACCAGGTCACAGGGAAGAGATATATCCATCTTCAGATTTGCCATCTTCTCCGGCACAAGGGGTATCTCCCTGTCCCTGTCGGCACCCTCCGTAAAAGCAGTGTTCTGGTACGTGAAGTTTCCGGATACGGCAATCCGCCGGTCAGGTTTGCAGGAGAAAGAAAGCTCAAGACCTTCATGTCTCGTCTTGTCCATATTCTCATTCTTCCAGGTAACACCGTTATATGCGATCTCATCTTCCATGTCGATCCGGAACAGAGTCAATCCCACATCCAGATTCTCCAGGGGATACAATCGCGTTCCGATCTCGACACTCGTTCCCGTCTCCTTCTCGATATCATTGTGAAAGGCGTCCGAGCCCGCATAGCCGTAATATGAAACCTGCTCATCGAGAAAGGGAATGCGGAATACCTTCGCATAGCTGACAAAGACCTTCCCTTTTTCTCTCAACAGGTAGGTTAAAGAAGTCTCATACGCCTCTCCCTTATGCACCTTCTCACCGTCAAAGGTCTTCAGCCCGGTTGACAGATCTGTCTCATCTCCCTCTATGGTCACCCTTTCCATCCGGTAACCGGCACCCAGTATCAGATTTCCGGCAAGGTTGAATTCATCCCTCACGTAGCATCCGAAACTGTTTCTTGTCAGGTCGGCCACGAAGGTCATGGAATCCCGTCCGCGGCTGTCAAACTTTTCTTTATCCAGCGTCTCTTGGTAATAATCCGTTCCTAGCGTCAGTTTGTTTGCGTGTCCCAGCACAGATCCCTCCAGCTCATACCGGGGTGTCAGGCCCACCGTATCAATGTCCAGATTATTATACGAAAACCAGGCAGGCGTATTTGTTTCAATCTTTTTATTTCCATACGCGAGATTCGCGGTGAATATCCCCAGGTCCCCCGGAACGTATTCTATCCTCAGGTCCGTGTTGATATAATCATTTGATGAATCGTCATCCGAATGGCCCGGCTGATACTGTCTGCGGTCTTTTTCCATTTCGTCCTTTGTCAGGCAGCCCGGCATTTCAAAATCCGTACGGTTGAGAGATAACCCCGCAGACAGGTTCAGATAATCGGTTACGTCATACCCTACATCAAATCCAGCGCCCTTCGATGAAAACTTCGACCTCTCCCGGTATCCGGACGACTCCTGATTCTCCCCATTTAAGGCATAGGTAAATCTTTCCCCAGATCCGGAGACACTGACCCTTTCATCATGAAGGCCATAACTTCCCGCTATAATCGAAGCTTCGGCTTCTGGCTTGCCGGACCCCGTTTTTGTGATGATATTGATGACACCGGCCAGTGCACAGTCACCATAGAGAACACTGGAGGCCCCTCGTATAATCTCTATCCTCTCCACATTGCTGATCGGTATCTGGAGCCAGTTGGCTGAAGACATGTCAGGTCTGTTCAATTTTCTGCCATCCAGCAGAACAAGGGTCCTGCCAAAACCGTTCTCTCCGAAACCGCGCATATCAATAGCTGCCTGCGAAGGATTGCCGCTGGAAGTCCTGAAATTGATGCCGGCTAATCCGTCCAGCACATCTACGATACTGACAGCGCCCGTCTCCGCGATTTCTTCCGCGGTGATGACGGTGACATGAGCGGGTATCTTGCGAACTTCTTCCGCATTCCCCGTAGCCGTGACAACGACCTCTTCCAGCGTCACCTCGCTTTCTCCCTCCTCCGCGAAGGAAGAAAACGGAAAAAGGGTGCATACAAACAGCACTGTGATACCCACCAAAAACTTTTCTGCTCTTCTCATAATGAACAAATCTCTTTTTCCTTTGAAGCCACCAATGTTACTCTTGGCAATCCGTTCAGAGGATTAGCATCAACCAGGACATCGGTTTCATAAACCTCCTTTATGTTCGCTTCCGTAATAACTTCACCCGGCACTCCCAGACTGTGAATGCGTCCATTTTTTAACAACATAATTCTTTCACAATAGGCGGCCGCAAGATTTATGTCGTGAGTCACGGCAAGAACGGTAAGCCCTTTTCCCCCATTCAACACCTTCATCAAACCAAAGAATGCCGCCTGGTGTTTTATATCCAGGAATGCCGTTGGCTCATCAAGAAGAACCACCTCCGGTTCCTGCGCCAGGGCTCTCGCTATGAGAACTCTTTGACGTTCTCCTCCACTCAACTTATCCATACTGCGGTCCGCCAGTGAAATGGTATCGGTCATCTCCATCGCCCTGCGCGTTATCTCAAAATCTCTGTCCCCCTCAAATCTCAACATCCCCAGATGGGGCGATCTCCCCATCATTACAACCTCAAGCGCCCTGAAGGGAAATATCATGGCGGAATCCTGTGGCACTACCGCGACGAGTCTGGCAAGATCTCTCCTTCGCATACCCCGTATATTATTTCCGTTCACGCTGACATCACCTTTCTCCGGCACAAGAATACCATCTATAATCCTGATGAGCGTGGTTTTACCCGAACCATTGGGGCCTATTATACCCAGAAACTCTCCCCGGCGGACATCGAAAGAGATATCCCTCAGCGCCCACACATCTTTATACCGGAAGTCTACTCCTGCTATTTTTATAATGGACACTGTTCACACGCTCCTCGTTCGCAAGAGATATATGAAGTAAGGCGCCCCGCACAGCGCGGTAATAACTCCAACAGGCAGCTCCATACCGGGAAATATTACTCTCGCTACAGTGTCGGCAATTACAAGGAACGACGCGCCGAAAAGGAATGACGCCGGCAGCAACAACCTGTGATCAGTCCCAAACATCATCCTCATCATATGGGGAATGACAAGACCGACAAATCCTATAATACCGGTAAAAGACACTGCAACGGCAGTCATAAGCGAACCTGCAAAAAACAGCACAATCTTTGTCCTCTTCACATTCACCCCGAGCTGCATGGCTGTTTCTTCACCGGCAACAATCAGATTCAGGGGTCTGGCGTAACAGTACACAACACCGGCCCCGATTGCGAGAAAGAGACTCATCAGCATGATCTTGTTTCCGTCGGCCAGGCTAATATCACCCATCAGCCAGAAAGTGATATTGTGCAGGTCGGCATTAGAGCTGATGGAGATGAAAAACATGATAACCGCTGAGAAGAAGGCGTTGACGATAACCCCGGCGAGGAGAAGGGTATTGGAATCGAGGCGTCCGTTCCTGTTTCCTATTACAAAAACCAGCACCACCGTCAAAACTGCACCCAGAAAGGCAAGCGCGGGAACACTGAATGTGACACAGCCCGCGCCAATTATTATACCTGTGATTGCACCCACAGCGGAACCACCCGAGACTCCGAGTATATAAGGATCCGCCAGGGGGTTCCTGAGAAGCGCCTGAAACACCACCCCCGCGGTGGAGAGTGCCGCGCCTACGATTCCGGCAAAGATAATTCTCGGGAGCCGGATCGAAAAGAGGATGGTTTTTTCAGAAGGTGTCAGGACAAGATGTCCCTCACGCCACCCGGACATAATACCACTCAGCACTCTGGTGAAACCGATACCGGACGTTCCGGTCAGAAGAGATACAATGCACACGACCACAAAAACAACGGCCAACAGCGCGCTGATCCCCACTATCCTCGACGGAGTGGTGACTACAGATCTTTTCATGATACACCACCGCAACCGGGCGAGGATATGGCACAATACCGACAGCTCAAGGTTGTCAAACTTTTTACGAAACCGTAAGGATTGTAAAACAGGTAAGACACTTCGCGGCACACCTCCCTCGAGGATTTGCGGGTGGACCGGTCTTCCGGCTCAGGGCGACCTACTAACCCGCCTTCCCGCCCCGATTGTATCGGGACAGTGGCTGTTTCGGGTTTTCGTTCCCTTCACGGCTGCGGGGCAGCGGGGGATTTTCACCCCTCTTCCTCACATCCACCCGTGTTCAAGAAAAAAATTATGAAATTCTTATCCCTTTTTGATCAAGCTTCTGTCAAGTGGCACCCCTTCCCAGGCCGCCCTCATTATCATCAGAAAATCTTCGTAATCACATTCTTCAGGATTGTAAAATATCGACCCGTCATCGAGTGCCGCCCCGGCAATATCTTCCAACTTTTGTCTCGGCACCATCCGCTTTCCATCCCTGTCTTTCACTTCCTCGAAGAAACGGGCATGCCTTCCATCTGTAGCATCATGTATCTCCCGATTCATCTTACGAATATAGGCAATCGCCCCCTCCGCTCTCAGGTGTTTGGGCGTACCGGCGTACACTTCCGCCCCCACCATCGGCAGCAGAAGTTCCCCGGTAATATGAGCGACCTTATGCATATTATACTCCATACCATAGGGCAGGAGTATGGACATGCACACGCCGTGGGGAACGCCGCACACGGAACCTGTCGCGTGTCCGAGATCATGGACCACACCTACCAGGGAATTGGAAAAGGCGGCTCCGGCCAGTGTGGCTCCATTTGCCAGGGCAAGGCGCCCCTCTCTGTCGGAGGGATTTTTTATCACATTCAACAGATTACTGCTGATAAGGCTGATGGCTGCTATCGCATTGGCGTCGCTCATGGGATTTTTACCCAGGCCCGTATAGGCCTCAACGGCATGTGCCATGGCATCCATGGCGGTCGATGCTGTGAGATGTGGGGGAAGCGTAAGGGTCATACGCGAATCCAGTATGGCAATATCAGGCAGAAGGAAATAACTGGCAAAAGCCATCTTCAGGTTTCTCTCATGATCCTTTATCACGGCAGCCAGCGTAACTTCCGAGCCGGTCCCGGAAGTTGTCGGTATTACGACAAGCGGCTTCAATGCCCTCTTCAGGGCGCCGACACCGCTGAATTTCATCAGGTCATCCGCATTCTCGGAGACCACTATATTGACCCCTTTGGCCGTATCCATAACCGAGCCGCCACCCACCGCGATAATGGAATCGCAGTTATTGTCGCGGTACACATCCGCCAGACGGTTGACAAAGGTCAGAGACGAATCCTGCGGCACGTCATCCGCCATGGCGCCGATATCAACTCCGTCCTTTATGGCATCAACCACGGTATCAACCAACCCGGCCCCGGAAACACCCTTATCCGTGATAATTAACGGCCTGTCGGCATGCAGTTGTGCAAGTGCTCCAGGAATTTTCTCAAGCGCGTCATGACCGGCAATCATCTTGACCCGACAACAAAATTCGTAATATTCAGGTAAATACATAGGCTTGCTCCTTTATGATTATCAAATCCCGGCGGCCCGTCATCAGGAAGAAATTATCGGTCTGCCTTCCCAGGCGTGTTCCAGGATCACCATACAATCGTCTATATTAAATCCAGTACGCCCATCCCCAACAGTTGCACTGGCTATACCCTGAAGGGCATCTTTCGAAATGCCCGCATCTTTTAGCGTAAGAGGAATCTTTCCCCTGGTAATATCGTGTATATTGTGCTGCATATCGTAGATGAAATTGATTGCCTTTCTGGCCTTCAGATTCTCCGCCGTGCCGGCATATATCTCGGCACCGGCAATGGGCAGCAGCATGTCAGACAGGTGATACCCCTCTCTGTCAATATGGCATTCAAGGACATACGGCAGAAGGATACCCATGCATATTCCATGGGAGAGTCCGGAGATGTCACCCGCAGCCCACCCAAGCTCGTGAATTATTCCCCTTGGGGAATTTGAAAAAGCAATGCCCGCCATAGTGGCGGCATTAGCCAGCGCAAGACGCCCTTTTTTGTCGCCATATCTGATCACATTGACCAGGTTCTCCCCCACAAACTGCATGGCGGCATAGGCGTATGTATCAGTCATGGGGTTCTTTGCCGGACAGGTATATGCCTGCGCGCTGTGGGCAAGGGCGACCATTGCAGTGGAAACAACCGCGTTTGCCTTTTCAGCTGTAACCATACGAGGGTCGATAACTACGAGATCAGGCATCAGAAAATGAGAAGAAAAGCTTAATCCCCCGAGAGTGGCAAACCGGGATGTCTCAAACCCCGTTCCGTAAGCGGTCGGCACAAAGATAAAGGGGCCCAGTGGATTTTTTATCCGATCTTCTCCCGCAACTTCTTTAAGGTCCTCAGGTTTTCCGGAAATCACGATATCAAGCGCCTTGGCCGTATTCACAACTGCCCCTCCACCCGCTGCTATAATTGAATCACATCCGGTATCGAGATAGTTATTCATAAGCCTTCTAACCAGTTTAAGATCGGGAACCGGGGGAACCCCATCAAAGATGGCCATCGTAATTCCCGAATCTTTAAAAGCGCCTTCAATCTTTTTTATCAATCCCTTCTTTGCAATCTTTTTATCGGTGATAACAAGTGGCTTCGTGGCGTTCAGGGCATCCAGCTCGACGGGGAGGTGCTCCAGCGCCCTGTTGCCTGAATTTATCTTTACCGGACAATAAAACTCATAATTATCTGGAAAAAACATGGTGTGCTCCTTTCAAGGTTCAGGGACAGTTACCGGTAACCGATAACTGTGAACCGTGAACCGTTTTTCAATCATTAATATCCCAATATCGAACGAAAATATATCCGAACCCGGCCGATATATTTCCGGCCAAACGACCATGCAGGATACCGTTTCACTGCCAGTCTGGCGATAAATTTCGGAAGCAGGTAGACCTCTCCTATATCCAGCATGCGGACAATCGCGCAGGCGTACGGTACTTCTCCGTCAACTATCATGCGGTCCCGGGCAGTCGCGACGGTAGTGCTTTCCTGAAAGGTAAACATCAGAATGGCAGCCTCGATATTTTTGATCTTCATATCAAGATCGATATGTCTGCCACCGGTCTTCCATCCCAGGTATTTCACACGTCCTTTTTCGTTTTTACCCACAATCATATATGGACCTTTTGGCAAAACTCCAAGACGGAATGTGAAATTCTCCGGGAGTTTTTCAAATTCCCTTTTCACATCTTTATCAACCCTGGCCGCCGCCTGAATGGCCCTGCCGACAAACCACAGCATCACAGCGACATATGCCCTCTTAAATGGTTTATTTCCCGCTGTTATTTCTTTGAAATCATCCATGCTTTTCCCCTCTCCGATCATAGTTCATGGTGATTGCCTCCACTGGACATTCAGAGGCACAAAAGCCGCATCCGATACAGGCCTTCTCTTTATCAAGATAGGGATACCGGTGCGAATCGCGGGGTGTTGCTTCAGACAGTGAGAGACATCCCACAGGACACGCGTCTATACATATAACACATGACACGCATTTCTTCCGGTTAAAAACAGGCTTCTCCCACTGGGAGCGTTTTATCATTTCAGATACAATGCCGAAGCTATCCTCAACTGCTCCCATGGGGCATATCCTGCCGCACGCTCCGCATTCTATGCAAAGCGCATCATCTATCACGTGAAGCCCCTTTTTCTTTCCATGAATAGCATCCACGGGGCATACTTTCTTACACGCGCCACATCCGTTGCATGTATCCGTTATCTTGTACGCCATTTCTTTCCCCCATGTCCCGGATTATTGCGCCTCTATGCCAAGCTTCTCCATACACTCCGCGCCCGGTTTGCCTGTGCTGGTGTCCCAGCCAAATTGCCCCCAGTACCCTTCCATCATTTTATCTATATCCACTGTCCTACCCTTATTCGCACCGCCCGACAGAGGTGGCTTCCCAACGGCACGATCACTTATCTTGAAATCCTTCGGCTCTATGCCATGTTTTATATTAAACGCCTGTCTTAATGTCTGTACACGCTCACCAATTCCCATATACTCTTCCGGTGTTTTGTTCCAACCTGTTGCCGCATTCAGCCAGTCAAAGGTCGGTATCTTCTTCGCACCGAGAAAAGAGCCGAACAGGCAAAGACCGGCGCCGTTCAACACATTTACGAATTTGCTGCACGCTGCACCCTTGACGGCCTTCTCCTCATCCACCACATATTTGCTCCCCTTGAAATAGAGGGGTCCTACCTTCGGCAATCCCTTAATCTTTTTCCACAATTGGAACATTTCATAATAGAGTCCGGATCCTATTGTATGCCTGCCCGGTGTTGGTTCAACACTGTAATGGAGTGCAAAACCCGGATCATTTCTGCTGTCATGCATCGCTGGTTCCTGTCCCCCGGCGTGCACCACGAATCGCTCGGATCCTTTTCCTATCTTCCGGGCAGCTATTCTGGAACCATCCGCGAGAATATCTCCTATACCTTCCCTGCTTATCATTTTGTCTATCAGGGCGATTATCGCGCCGGCGTTTCCCCATGTGAGTTCAAGACCGTCAGTATCTTTCTTTGTAAGTATCCCCTCTTCATAGCATTCAATGGCAAAGGCCGCTGTTGCACCTGCCGATATGGTATCCATACCGGCCCTGTTCAGGGCTTCATTAAGATAAAAAAGGCTGTCCACATCTTCATTCACGCACAGTCCGCCCAGGGCAAGGACAGTTTCATATTCCGGTTTGTGGGTTTCGCTGTACTTCCCCGTCATCGAACAGATTCCACCGCATCCCAGAGGACACGAATAACAGTGATACTTCATCATTTCACGGTCTGTGAACACATCCGGATTGGTGGTTACAGATTTTTTGGGACCAAAATCCTCATTGCTTCCCTTCCAGTTCTTTATCGGGGAGTCCCCCATTTCAATGGACATCTGGTTCAGACTTACCGTGCCCCATTTCCTGAGGAGTATTTTGTACAACATACCGTCCTGAGCAAGCACTGTGGGCATCACTCTCATCAACGCGCCGACATACGATGTCATTGATCCGGGTATGAAGGGGGGCTGAAATTGAACCCATTTATTACACTTTTGACTCAACTTCTTTATCCCCTCTCTGTTGTGAACAGGGATTCTCCTGGCACCTTTCAGAACCAGCGCCTTCAACTTCTTTGACCCCATTACAGCGCCAAGGCCCGATCTGGCGGCCATCCTTCCTCCGTCATTGGATATGCCGGATATCAACGACAGTTTTTCACCGGAGGGACCTATAAGGGCGACCCGGGAATTTCCTGCAGTCTCTTCCAGCAGCATTTTTTCGGCCTCTACCGTATCCCGGCCCCATACATGAGACGCATCCCGGAGCTGGGCCTTACCCTTCTCGATGTAAAGATACACCGGTTTGTCGCTTATTCCTTTGAAGAATATGCCGTCGTATCCACACCGTTTTATGGCAGGTGAAAAATTGCCGCCACAGTTTGCGTCACCCCAGCCACCGGTAAGAGGGGATTTCCCCACGACCATCCATCTGCCCGCGAAAAGGCTGCCCGTGCCGGTCAGAAGGCCGGAGACAAAACCCAGGATATTGTCCGGGCCGAGCGGATCAGCCCCCGAGGGTATCCTGTTGTAAAGGATATAAGCGGCAAGTCCCATTCCAGACAGGTATTTCTCATATACGTCATCCGGTATTATTTCCTCTTTTATATCCCCCACAGTCAGGTCAACCGTTAAGATCTTACCCATATATCCCTTGCCCATCATATATCCCCCTCCTTGTAAATCGCAAAACCATTACAAGACAGTGTAGAAGAAACAGGCAATCGATGATCACGGCACCTGTCTTTTCTCAAGACTGTATAGTAAAGAGATCTATAAAGGAAAGCAGATATAAGTCAAGGAAAACTTGCCTTCTGTTTTCCTTCCGGCACAGTGACTGTTCACGGTTGACAGCTATCGGATCACGGTTGAAAAAACATATGTAAATTATTGGTAGAACTTTTTTATAATTTATACTATATGAATAAAGATTCCTGATAAAATTTTAAAAAAAGGGGTAACAATGAGATTTGACATAGCAAAAAGCGGAACGGGAATAGCATACGAGATACGTAATATAGTAAATATCGCGGAAAAGTTGAAGGAATACGGCGTTGATGTTACCTGGGAAAACATCGGAGATCCGATAGAAAAAGGGGAAAAGATTCCTGAATGGATGAAAGATACACTTACCGATATCATGAAAGACGATATGTCATACGCCTATTCCCCCACCAAGGGCATCGAAAAAACCAGGGAATTTCTCGCGGAGGAGGTAAACAAGAGGGGAAAATATCAGCTTGACAAAGAGGATATCATTTTTTTCAACGGACTTGGAGACGCGATTGCACGAGCATACAGCTCCATGAGAATCGACGCCCGCATCATAATGCCGGAGCCGACATATTCTACACATCTTCTCGCGGAGATTCATCATGCCTCATTTCCGCCAAACACTTACAGGATGAACCCCTACCACAACTGGCATCCGGATATCGCGGAACTTGAACGAAAGGTGAAAAGCCACAACACTATCGTCGGTGCCCTCGTCATAAATCCGGACAACCCGACCGGATTCGTCTATCCCGAAGAAAGCCTCAAAAAAATTGTAAAAATCGCGAAAGAGTATGACCTCTTCCTCGTTTTCGATGAGACCTATCGGAATATCCTGTACAACGGTTGTAAAACCGTTCCTCTTTCAGACATCATTGGAGATGTTCCCGCCATCAGCATGAAGGGTATCTCGAAGGAATTTCCCTGGCCCGGAGCGCGGTGCGGATGGATAGAGGTATACAACGCGGACAAGGACGAGACCTTCGCAAGATACATAAATGCCATATTAACGCAGAAGACGTCTGAGGTCTGTTCCACAACGTTGCCCCAGATGTCCATCCCGAGGATTATGACCCATCCCGAGTATCAGAAATACTTAGACAGCAGGGTCAAACATTATGAAAGGCTTTCCAACATAGCATACAATATCCTTAAGGATGTCCCGTATATTGTGGTAAACAGAACAAATGGCGCTTTCTACATGACTATCGTGTTCAACGAGGCGGTGCTCAACGACAGGCAGAATCTACAGATAAAAAATGCCTCCATAAAAACCTACTTGGAAGAGATAACGGGGGGACATATAGAAAATGACAAGCGTTTCGTTTACTATCTCCTCGGGTCCACAGGAATCTGCGTGGTCCCACTGACATCATTCTTTACCATACTGCCGGGTTTCAGATTAACACTGCTGGAAAAAGACGAAGGCAAGTTCGAGAAAATGATAAATACGCTGGCAGAAAAGATCGTTGAATACGTCGACTCTTCAAAGTGACTTAAATTTGCAAATCGGAAACGAGCTTCGCAGCGGAGAGGACAACAGGGTTGGTCATGGAATTTACCTTGACGGAAACATGTCTCTCGGCGGCGTGCACCAGCGTATCTGCACCTCCATGGCTCCCGGCAAACGTTCTTTTACACTACCCTCCTTCTGAGATGAAATATGTTTCCCGAGAAATTTGATCGAGGAACGACACAATATGCGTGTTTATCCCTATGTCAGCCCAAGCTCCTTCAATTTATCATCGGCGGGTATCCCGTCCTCTGTCCACCCGCGAAGTTTATAGTATCTGTTGAGCATAGTGTCGAGCGTGTCCCGGGGGCAGTATCTTCCCTCTGAAGGCCCGTCAGGAATCGGCTCGTTCATGACCCTGTAGGGGAGAACATCGTCTTTTCGGCTTACGCCGCGCCTCGTATTAATAAGCCTTTCAATGTTGTAGATCCTTTCGCCAATTTCTTCCAGTCCGGCAACGTCGAGATCCCAGCCTGTTACATAGTTGACCATTGTCGCCATACTGCCGCTTATTGAGGTGGGGTCAAGCATGCCCTCGGCAATGAATCGACATATGGCAAGAGAGTCTCCCACAGCCGTAAAATAGTTACTTTTGACGACATATTCCGGAACCTTGTCGAAACCGGGGTCCGGATGCGTTCCGGGGTAAAAGGGTCTTGTGTCATGGTGGCTTCCGCCTCTCGTGGAAACGGAGTATCCCAGGGACATCTCCCGTATGCCTCGCGCGGAGTGACCCGCTATTTCCATGCCCTTGACGGCATAGAGGTATTTATGGGAATCTTTGCCGAATAGTTTTGAGATCTGCAGGGAGCCCATGGCGAGATACTTTCCTATGCCCTCCTTCGACACCGTTTTCCTTATCAGAGCTACCATGGATTTGCCATCGGAGAAGCAGACCTTTCCCCCGAGTTCCTCTTCCGTTGCTATTCCCCTTTCCATGCATTCGGCGACAAATGCCAGCGTAACTCCCATAGTGATGGTGTCCAGTCCCATGAGATCGCAGAAGTGGTTGCCGTTGAATATGGAGTTAATATCGTTGTTATCAAGCATTGAACCCATTGCATAGAGAGTTTCGTATTCCGGCATCTTGACGGTTTTACCGGAATAGTCACCTTCGCCGACCTCGATCGTTTTTCCGCAGGCAATAACGCAGCCGTGACATGCGGTGCGTTTACCCTTGTATTTATCGATGAAGAAGTCGCCCGATATATCCTGCCAGTTTTCGTATGTTTCTCTCGTATTATTCCGTGTGCCGAGGAGTCCCTTGGAGTTTATCATATTCGGCAATGCAGCGGTTCCGAAGATTGTCATTCCTCCCTTGTTTTTTTTCAACTCGGGAAGTTTTTCCTTCAAAAATGCCTTCAGTTCTTCCGGGTGAGCAACTTCGGTTTTTCTGGCACCTTTGACTACGATGGCCTTCAGGTTCTTACCTCCCATGACGGTTCCCATGCCGCCCCTCCCCGCAGTCCCGGCCCTCTTGCCGCCACATACAATATTGGCAAATATGACGCCGTTTTCACCTGCCGGGCCGATTGATGCCGCTATCGCGCCCCTCCCCTCTTTTTCCTGGAGGATGTTATTGCTTTCCTCTGTTGTCTTACCCCATATACCGGAGGCGTCCCGGAGCTTTGCTCCTTGTTCGGAGACATAGAGATACAGGGGTTTTTCAGCCTTGCCCGTGATGAGTATGGCATCGAAACCGGTCCTTTTCTGGACGACAGGAAAATCACCCCCAAAATTGGAATCGGCAAAGAGGCCCGTAAGAGGAGATATGGAGGCAACATGCCCGCGGCTGGTTCCCCATATGGAGGTAGCGGTAAGCGGTCCCACGGCGAATACAATAGCGTTTTCCGGATCCAGCGGGTCAACAGCCGGGGGAACATTGTCGTAAATCAGCTTTGCCGCGAATCCGTTCCCTCCGAGATACATCCTGGCGAATGTGTCATCATAGGTCTCTTCGGTAATTGTCCCGGAGCTGAGATTGACTTTTAAATATCTGCCGCTGTGTCCAAACATATCTTTCTATCCTTTGCTTATCGTTCTCTGAAATGAAACACCAATTCTTATCTGTCTTTAAGGTCCCATCAAATCTTGCGGAGAAATATCACGCAGAAATATCAGTTTTTGTAATCCCTATCTGATCAAATGTCAAGAAAACTGCAAACCCCCATAATACCCGCTTGACTAATCATATTACTTAAGGGTCAATGTCATTGACTGCTAATTATTAATTTTGTCCAGAAAGAGTCTGCCATCGACCGGGCCGGGGGCAAGGCATGGGTGAGATCGATACTCGGAACCCTTTCCGGAGCCCCTCCGACGGCTTTGGAGAAACCTTGCAAATCATGACAGGGTCGGTTGGCGCAGGATCATCCTGAGGAATTTGTTATCCGGGAAACACCTTCGGATGGCAACTAAAACTTCATAAGTGTTTCTGAAAATCACGGGATCAGCTTTTCAACTACCCTCACCGCCTCCACACCGTCTTTGGCATAATGGGCGCTAATCGACTTTGCATAGGCCTTTGTTACCACCGCTCCACCCACCATGAATTTACAGTCGAGGGACTTTCGCTCTGCTAGTTCTATCACCTCTTTCATGTTTATCATGGTGGTGGTCATCAGGGCGGACAGGCCGATAACGGAAGGTTTGAGATTCAGGGCCTCCTGTATAATGATCTCGGCAGACACATCCTTGCCCAGGTCAACCACCTCGAACCCATGATTCCTCAGCATCAGAGCCACTATGTTTTTACCTATATCGTGAACGTCCCCCTTTACCGTCGCGATGATGATAAGACCCTTCTGTTTTTTCTCCAGCTTGTCATCCCCGAGCCATGGTTCAAGAAAGGCGATACCTTTTTTCATCGTTTCGGCGCTCGCTATCAACTGTGGAAGAAAATATTCTCTCCTGTCAAACAGATCACCAACTTCCGTGATCGAGGGAATCATGATTTCGTCAACTATCTTCTGCGCGCCCATTCCTGAATCCATAGCGCCGGAAAGCAGTTGCTCTATATCTTCCCTGTTCCCCTCAAGAATAGCTTGAAACACCTTGTCCTCGGATGTTTTGTGAGAAGGGGCTTCTTCCTGTTTTACCTTTGGGGGCATTTGTGAGAAATGACTTATATACCTCGAGGCATCTCTATCCCTTCCAGCGAGCACGTCGCCCGCCATCTTGGTGTTCATTAGCTCCTCCACCCCGGGATTGGCGATCGCCATAGTCAGGCCCTTCGACACCACCATGGCAAGAAAAGACGCGTTCAGCCACTTACGTTCCGGCATCCCGAAAGAGACATTGGAGAGACCGACAATCGTATTGGCCCCGAAGACATTGCTGCTCCATTCAATCGTCTTCAGGGTTTCCATTGGCGCCTTAAAGTTGGACGACGCGGCCATGACAAGACCATCGATAACTATATCAGACTTCGTAAAGCCCAGAGCCGCGGCCTTTTTGAACACATCTTCGATAATTTTCTTCCTTTTCTCCGCTGTTTCAGGAATATCACCATCCGCAAGTGGAAGAAGTATGAACATGGCCCCATATTTTGCCGCCACTGGAAGAAGCCTGGCTATCTTTTCTCTCTCCCCGGAAATAGAGTTGATAAGCGCGCGACCCGGATATAACCGCAGTGCCGCTTCTATCACATCGATATTTGAGGAATCGATAACCAGAGGCAGGTCAGAGGCCACGGAAAGATTCCCTATCGCATTCAGCATTGTCTCTTTTTCGTCAATGCCCGGCATGCCCATATTAACATCGAGAAGTGATGCACCCCTATTTTCCTGTTCTTTTGCCATTGTCCGGACAAGAGACATCCTGCCTTCAAGGAGCTCCTGCTGGAGGGCTTTCTTCCCCGTCGGATTGATACGCTCTCCGACAATTGAAAGCGTCCTTGCTCCTTCGAGAACAACAGAAGCCCTCGCGGAGCTCAGGGCGCTGATTGAATCTCTCATCGGCGAGACGGGCCTGCTGCCGGCAATCTTCTCTTTCAGACTCCGGATATGTTCAGGGGTTGTCCCGCAACACCCGCCTATGAGATTCACCCCTTTCGAGACAAATTCCGCTCCGAATGAGGCAAATGTATCCGCCTCCATATCAAACAGGGTTTTGCCGTCGACAAGTTCGGGCATCCCCGCGTTCGGTTTTGCCACCAGTGGAACAGTGGCCCAGGGCTTCATTGTCTCTATCAATCCTACCATTTCTTCCGGCCCGGTGGAGCAGTTACAGCCTACAGCGTCAGCCCCGAGGCTCTGCAGCGTTATCAGAGCAGTCACGGGATCTGTGCCGTTCAGCGTTCTGCCGTTTTTTTCATAAGTCATAGTCACAATGGTAAATTTGTCGGTCAATTCCTTTATGGCAATAAGGACCGCTCTGGCCTCCTGGATGTCCATCATAGTCTCTATGACGAAAAGATCGACTCCTCCCTCCAAAAGTCCTTTTACCTGCTCTTTGTAAGCATCAACAGCATCCTCGAAATCCAGATCGCCGAAGGGTCTGACAAAGCGTCCCGTGGAACATATATCACCCGCAAGGAGAACATCCGCGCCCACCGCGCGCCTTGCCAGCAGTGTAAGCTCCCTGTTGATTTCAACCACATCGTAAGCGCCGTACTGGCTCATCTTGACAGGGTTCGCCCCAAATGTGGCCGTGTAAACGATATCGGAGCCAGCGTCCCGGTAGCCGGCATGCACATCGCTGATTATATCGGGATTATTTAGACACCAGACCTCAGGACACACACCAGCGGGCATTCCCTTCTTTTGCAACTCGGTGCCCGTGGCACCGTCCAGTACAATTATCCGCTCTTTGATTCTGTCTTTCAGTAACATTTTCTTTACCCGTGTCTCCTCTACGCGTGAATCCCCACTACGGCTGTAACAGATTTTTCCGGCATGAGAATAAAGTTTTCGTTTATCGTGACTCCTATACGGTCGAGTTCCAGCATATCATACATCATCTTCTGATTTTCAAGCAGAAAATCACCATACCCGGCAGAAAAGCGCCCCTTCGTGAGACGGGCGCTCTCCCTGGCAAGCAGGCGATTAAAAAATCCCACAATCCAGTCAAGCGCCGCATCCGCCATCTCACTTGCCACCGCGTCGATGACCACACCGCGAGCCATGTCACCCCCTTCAATATCTCCCCGTATGGCGTTCATTACCGCGCTCCCGGCTGTTGACCCGATAAAGAGGGTCTCTTTGCACCCTTTAAGGAATCCGGCGAGTTTCGCGCTTTTGATGTCAGTGCCTGTCCCAAGGACAACCAGCGCCGGATCCACACGTTCCAGAGGAACCCGCAGACCTGCTCCCTTCAGTGAGACAAGAGAGGCCGCATATTCTATATGTCGTTCTATCTTTTCCTTTTCTCGCTCGTCAACCTTTGTTATGCCCCTCTTGTAACCGAGACGCCTGTAAACAGCGTCCACGGGCAACGAGATGTTTATAGATGAAAAAATCTGTACTAAATTAGGGACACTTCTCATATTAATTTACTTTCTTCTTTGCGGGTGCTCTGATCGTCCCGGTTCTTTGACCATCATCCAAAAAATCATTCGATCACTAAAACAGGGGATGCCCTCTACTGCTCGTATACCCCTGTTACCCATAAACATGATACTTTTTGCAAGGACTTTATGCACACATATGGTATTTTTTACAAGTTGAGATTAGGATGATACCAATCATCGATGGGGGGGCAAAGGGGACGTTGGTGAAATGTTGATATTCTTCTCTCGTGGATTCGCCTCAATTAGTCCACCATCTAATATAGTCAATAATAGACGACTGGGACCAACTTGAGACCCCAACTTGCTGAAAAGAGTCATACACACCATAGATATCATAGGCATGATTAGACACGAAAAAAATAAAAATGCAACAAGAAATTCTAAACAAATCTGCTGGAGTAGGAATTCCGGGAATTCACTTCCATTGGACCTTCCATTGACAATCTTTTTCCCCTTGTTTATAAGAAGATTATCATATACAGATTTTCCCGATGGACTGAAGAGAGAGGATTGCGGGCATTGGCAAAGATTTCTTTTGACAACAGGACAGGGCGTATAAGATCGAGAGTCAGGAGCGACAAACCGAAGACGCAGAAGTCTGTCGGTGACGTTGTGCGGGAAATGAAAGAGGGCATGAAAAAGCCGGCGGGGGAAGACTACAGGGAACGCTCGCTTGCGATTCACGGCCTGGTATGCGCGCGGTGCGGCAGAGAATTTGATCATACTAATAGACATCTCTTGACCGTTCATCACAAAGACGGCAACCATCACAACAATCCCCCGGATGGCAGCAACTGGGAAAATCTGTGCGCCTACTGCCACGAAGATATACACAGCCGGGAAGTTCTGGGTGAATATTTCAACGGTGCCCCGGGCGACAGGGAAAACGTGGTGGTTTACAGTGAAGACAGCTCAACCAGCGGACTTGGTTCCCTGGGGGCCAAGCTTCAGGAGGCCATGAAAAATAAAAAGAAGTAGAGGTTAACGGCTCTGGTACACTCTTATTAAATGAATTTAACAAAGAAAATATCCAGACACAATTATTATGCTCTTTTATGGCATGCCTTGTTTCTCGCATTAGCTAAGAACTTTATGGATGTTGATACGATTATCCCTGCCATGATGGTCGATGCCGGAGGCACTTCTGTGCATATTGGCCTGTTAACGGCTATAATGCTTGGAGGCTCTCACCTCAGCCAGTTATTTTTTGCTCCATTCATTAATAATCGACCGATGAAGAAAGGTTGCCTTTTATTTGGAATAAACGCGAGGATCTTTGCTTTGGCATGCCTGGCGTTTCTTTTCTTTTTATCTTCATGGATAACGGGCAGCTTTTTAATTATAATGATTTTTTTATTCATCTCTGTGTTCTCGACAAGCGGGGGATTTGCTAACATCGGTTATACAGATATACTCGGAAAATCAGTTTTACTGGAGAGCAGGAAATCTTTCTTCTCGATTAAGCAGGCAATAGTAAGTGCGGGTTTCTTTGCATCAGCCTATTTCGCGAGTAGAGTTCTGACGCTAAAACCATATCCAGACAACTACGCGTTTCTGTTTGTTATTGCAACCGTGATGCTCACAATTGCATCTGCAGGTTTCTGGCGACTGAAAGAAGCAAGAGTATCAAGACAAGAGATATATAAATATAAGAATTTCATTAGCATTATTTTGCGCGAAATTCGGGCGAATAAAAAATTGCTGTATTATCTTTTAGTTAGTAATACCCAGGGGGTTTCTTTGGCTCTGATGCCCTTTTTAATACTTTACGCAAAAGATGCCTTAAATGCCACCGGCAGTGATATTGGTAATTATCTGATCTTTAAAGTAATTGGAGGAGTTCTTGTTGGTGCGTTGCTTTTTTATCATTCTAAGAAAGTGAAATATCAACACTTATTGTATCTTACTTCAATGTTAGCCTTAATTATCCCCTTGTTTGTGCTGATATTGCCGGGGCATTTTTCCCTTAACCTTGCATTTTTAGCTGGTGGCATTGTCTTTACACTTCATACTATAGCTGTAAGCGGAATCCTGCTTGAAGTGTCGACTAATGAAAACAGGGCATTATACACAGGAATAGTCGGAGCAGGGAGCGTTCTCCCGGTTGTTTTTCCACTCGTCAGCAGTTGGGTTATAACTCAGTTTGGATTTTCAATGTTCTTCATTTTATTCATGCTCATTATCAGTTCCTCGTTTTATTTCATCTTTAAATTAGATTGTCAGGCGTGAAATAATCTCTTTGAATCTTTTGCCCTTCCCGGTTTCATGCCATCACTCAAAGTAAAATGGGAAAATTACCGGGACATAATATTAAATTATTGGTAACGTTCAAAATGTTGGGTAGGAATAGAGTAGATATTTATTGTGTATATATTGTGAAACCACATAACTTAGACCTGTGTAAAAAGTGAGGATGAAAAGTTGAACAATATAGATGAGATAAGATACAAGGCTATTGGGATTATACATTCAGGATTTACTGATAAAACAAATACACCTATTCAAGGCACATTTGCAAAAGATGCAAAGGGTTCAGTAGAGGTATTCCCGGAATACGCGGATGGGCTCAAGGATATAGAGCAATTCTCTCATCTCATCCTCATCTACCATTTTCATCTGTCCAACGGATATTCCTTAATTTCAATGCCTTTCTTAGAGGACGAACAACACGGAATTTTCTCCATAAGACATTTCAACAGGCCAAATCCCATAGGCCTTTCTATTGTTAAATTAGAAAATGTTAAGGGCAATATATTGCAGATTGGAGATGTGGATATACTGGATGGCACTCCGCTTCTGGATATTAAACCATATGTCTCTCTGTTTGACAACAAACCGGATGCAAAAAGCGGGTGGGTGGGCAATCCGGAGCTGGATATGATCAAGGGCGAAGCTGGTAAGCACAGGAGTGAATGATATCAAAAAGATTTAAGGCGTCAAAAATCAAGATTATCTCTATATTTTTCAGTCTATTGCTCGCTTTTTTTATTTTAGTTCAGATTATATGTATCGTTACCCATACTACCCTACCGGCACTGATCACAAATATCTGCTCTAAAAAATGCTGCGATAGAGCTAAGTTTGATAACAACGGTTAGAGAACATTGACTCGAAAAATGCGCTGTCTAACAAAGAAACCACCTGCGAACCGAAGATACAGGGACACCAGCACCCAAATGAAAGCGTATCACATGGCGCCCCGCATTCAGCAGGGCCTTCCGGTCACCCATGGCCTGGGCCCTTTTAAGCACGGAAAAGGAAACGGAGGAATTCCCGGATCCTATCTCATCGGGGATGGGTGCATCCCGCTCATCATCGGCGGTAAGCTGGATAAACAGGCCCCTGCCAGCATCTCCTTTGTGCAACTGGCCGGTTGAGTGGAGATAGCGGGGACCATAACCGGCGGTCGTGGCAAGCCCGTATTTGTCGCGAATTGTCGTTTTTAATTCATCCAAGGCACGATCGGTTTTATCTGTCGGCTGCAGATATGCCTGAATAGCCACATAGTCGCCCGGTCTAGTATGGCCGAGAAATTTGGCCAGGGCTTCTTCAGGACTGCCAGCTTTCACACTGCCATAAACTGTGATTCCACCGGAAGTTAATACCGGAACTTCATGCGGTAGAAGATCATTTTTTGTATATTCCGCCATCATTTTATGGGCCAGTAACTTGGCCAACTCAACATCGGGCTGGTCAAAGGGATTTACCTTCAACAGGTGACACGCGACAGCGGTTGCCATCTCCCACAGGAAAAACTGTCCGCCGAGATCGTAGAGATTATCAAGGTATAATTTTACAACGGGATTTCCCGCATTTTCTAGGGCATCTACTGCTTCGTCGTATAAATCGTCCCCCACCATTTTCAGATAAACAAAGGCCCTGTCATCGTCATAAACTCCGGGCGGTCCCACAGGTTCGCCCACTACAGGCAAAATGCCCTTCCCTTTCTTACCGGTGCTCTCGGCTATCAACTGTTCCACCCAGTTACCGAAACTCGCAATCTGCGGAGATGCAATAATCGTCAGTTTGTTACGGCCGGCTTCTGCCAGCATGCCAATGACAGCGCCGAGCATAACGCCGGGATTGCCGTCTTCGACCGAAAGACCGGTCTTTCTGCAGCTCTCAACCATATCAAAAGAACGGTTAAGTAAAGATTTTACATCTACACCCATGAGAACCGCGGGCAACAATCCGAAATAAGACAAAGCCGAGTAGCGCCCACCAATATCGGGATCATTCAGATAGGAGGCCCTGAAAGAGTATTGATCGGCCATTTCGGTAAGCGGCGAGCCCGGATCAGTAATGGCGATAAAATGGTCCCCGGCCACCTCTGCCGTTAAACGATCAGATACCCGGTTATAAAAGTATTTAAGAAATGAAATGGTCTCTGTGGTAGTACCGGACTTGGTGGCAACGATAAAGAGTGTCCTGGCAGAATCGAGCCGACCCGCATGGTACAGTACGGCACCCGGATCGGTGCTGTCAAGCACGCTCAGGTCCAGATACCCGTCACGAGAACCAAAGATTTTTCTAAGAACCCCGGAAGCCAGACTGGACCCCCCCATGCCAAGAAGAAGGGCATGGGTATATTTTTCTTCATGCAGCTCGAAGGCCAGTTTCCGTAGGTCATCAATTTTGCCGCTCATCGCCTGCGGGCTGTTCAGCCAGCCAAGACGATTGCTGATTTCGGCAGGTTCAGGCCCCCAGACCGTATAGTCGCCGGACCAGATGCGATCCACTATCCGGTCCTTTTCTAATTTAACAAGAACGGCATCCAGCAAGTGCCGATAATTGCCAATGTTGATCTGGAGATCCATATCTGATCAACCCTTCAGTTCAAAGCAGCAGATTTCTATCTTTTCATTAAACTTTTGACCGTTTCTATGACGCGCTGTACGGTAATGCCGAATTTTTCATACAGGACCGGCGCGGGCGCGCTGGCCCCGAATCCATCCATGCCTGTAACCGCGCCATCCAGACCCACATAGTGTTCCCATCCCAGTTTGATCCCCGCCTCCACCGCCACACGTACTTTCACGGATGACGGGAGAATCTTTTCTCTGTACTCTTCCGGTTGCCCGTCAAAAGTTTCCCAGCATGGAAGTGAAACTACGCGAACCGCTATGCCATTATTTTCGCTCAGGCTTTTGCCGGCATCAAGCGCGACTTGCAGCTCTGAGCCCGTGCCTATCAGGATCACATCCGGCGTGTTGACCGTTGATTCCCACACTGTATATCCCCCCTGCTGGAGGCCGTCTGCCGGGGCATACTTCGAACGATCCAGGATCGGAATATTCTGACGGGAAAAGACCAGCGCAGTGGGACCTTTATCGTTGTTCAGGGCAAAGCGCCACGCCTCCACCGCTTCCGACGCGTCTGCCGGCCGTATAACCGTCAATCCGGGCACACTGCGCAGGCTCATCAGGTGTTCCACGGGCTGGTGCGTTGGACCATCTTCACCCACACCGATACTGTCGTGGGAAAACACATAGATAACACGGGCACCCATAAGGGCAGCGAGGCGCATCGAAGGCCTCATATAATCGGAGAAGACAAAGAATGTGCCGACAAAGGGAACAATCCCGCCATGTAGAGCCATACCATTTGCAATTGCTCCCATTGCGTGCTCCCGGACACCGAAGTGCACGTTCTGTCCCCTGTAACTCCATTCACCGCCTACCGCGCCGGGAACATCTCCCGATCCCGTTCCAGCAGGCTGGAAATCTCCAAAACCCTTCAGCCACGCAAGCGTGGAAGGATTCAGATCGGCTGTCCCCCCCATAAGCTCCGGCATACCGGGCGCAAGCGCCTGCAAAACTGCCTCCGACGCCTTCCTGGTGGAGAGAGACTTCAGGTCACTGCCAAATTCAGGGAGGGCCGATTCCCAGTCCGCGGGCAGCCTTCCATCCATTACACGCTCAAACTCGGCGGCATCTTCCGGACAAAATTCCCTGTAGTGTTCAAGGGTGGATCTCCATTCAGACTCCTGTTTCCGCCCCCTCTCTACGGCGCCGCGCATGTGTTTCAGAACATCTTCCGGTACAAAAAATCCCGGCTCCACCGGCCAGCCAAGATTCCTTTTGGCGGCGGCAACTTCCTCCACTCCGAGCGGCGATCCGTGACAGGAAGCACTACCCTGCTTACCGGGAGATCCATAACCTATTATTGTACTTATGCAGATTATCGAAGGCCGAGATTGCTCTTCTTTTGCGAGACCGATCGCCCGGTCTATGGTGTCCACATCGTTGCCTTCTTCGACATGCTGTACATGCCAGCCGGCAGATTCAAACCGTTTTCCAACGTCCTCGGTAAATGAAAGCCTTGTTGAACCTGCGAGCGATATACGATTATCATCATACAGGACGATAAGCTTGCCGAGTTTAAGGTGGCCCGCCAGCGAGCAGGCCTCGCAGGATATTCCCTCCATCAGGTCTCCGTCACCTGCAATGACGTAGGTATAATGATCTACAATCTTCAGATCGGCGCGGTTATATCTAGCGGCGAGATGGGCCTCCGCAACAGCCATGCCCACCGCGTCTCCTATGCCCTGGCCCAGCGGCCCGGTTGTAACCTCCACGCCCGGCGTCCTGCCAAATTCGGGATGTCCCGGGGTTTTACTGTTCCACGTTCTAAATTTCTCAATATCTTCAAGTGACAGATCGTAACCGGTTAGATATAGAAGCGCATAGAGGAGCATAGAACCATGTCCTGCCGATAAGACAAACCTGTCTCTGTCCGCCCAGCCCGGATCTGAAGGATTATGTTTCAGGTGCCTCGTCCACAGGGTATAGGCCATCGCCGCGCCACCCATAGGCAGCCCCGGATGTCCCGATTTCGCCTTCTGTATCGCGTCAACCGCAAGAAAACGCATCGTATTGATGGAAAGTTCCGCTAATCGTGTTTTGGCGTTATCACCCATATATATATCAGCTCCTTGAAAAATATTTACAAGACGTACTGGCTCATCTCTCTGCAAGTACTGGAAGAACATACAAGAATGCTCCCTCTCTTAAAATGCCGGCATATGATACAAGCATAGCGAACCCATCCCCCCCTGCATTCGGGTTTACTACTTGATTCCGTGGTAATTCTCAAGAAAAATGTAAGATAGCCGGATTAGATACGTGAGTGTATTTATTTCATGGCAGGTTTTCAAACTCGGCAACCATCACTGTATGGTCAGACGGTTTTTCGGCAAGCCTCGGTTCAAGATCAATATGACAGTCAACCGACAAGTTGGCCAGCGAAGAGGTCGCGAGTATATGATCAACCCGCCAGCCCAGTCCTCTGTTTACCGCCGCCGGAACCCTGTAGTCGAAAAACGCGTATTGTCCGGCCTCTCCAGGATGATGTTTTCTGAAGACATCGGACAGGCCCCACGAAGTGATGGAGTCGAAAGCGTCCCACACCTCCGGCGTAAAATCGGCATGTCCCAGGAGTCTTTTGGGATCATGGACATCAATTGTCTCACGGGCAACATTAATATCCCCGCAGCAGACAAGCATATCATCCGGGGAATAATGCCTTTTCAGAAAATTGCGAAGCCGGTCAAACCACTGAAGTTTGTACTGAAACTGGGGCAGATCCCTGCCGCGTCCCTGAGGTACATACAGGTTCAATACCGATATGCCGGAGAATACGCCCCGGATAAGGCGGTCTGTATCAAACGGCTCCGTATCCTCCATACCGAAAGAGACCTCCTCCGGCTTTTTCAGGGATGCTATGGCTACGCCACTGTACCGTTTCCCCCCGCTGAAGATCACATGGTAACCGGCCTGCTCGAAATCCCCCACCGGAAATTTTGCATCCTCAACCTTGGTCTCCTGCATACACAGGACAT
>Ga0222701_1000178_pt1 | contig 27137 bp, 17 predicted proteins | sample AntAcemetage1502_FD_179825 | JGI IMG/M metagenome (GOLD analysis project Ga0222701, IMG submission 179825) | Saline water microbial communities from Ace Lake, Antarctica - #1502 | ecosystem: Environmental > Aquatic > Non-marine Saline and Alkaline > Saline | place: Antarctica: Ace Lake... | reverse complement strand
TGAGGCCTTAAAAGAAGAAGGATTTGATATCGGCTATACCACTACCTGTAATACCATAAGAAAGATCAATAAAGAGGCCAAAGAAGCCTACATCAGACAGGAATACGCTTTGGGAGAAGTCTGCGAATTCGACTGGGGGGAAGTAAAACTTGTGATTAATGGTAAAAAGAAGACTTTGCAGATGTCGGTCTTTACCACTGCCAGAGGAGACTACCGTGCCGGTGACCTTTATTACAACCAAAAGACCGAGGCCTTCCTGGATACCACTACCTCTTTCTTTGAAGAGATAGGTGGCGTCTACAAAGAGATGGTCTATGATAATGCCCGGGTCATGGTGGCCAGATTTGTCGGCAGAACGGAAAAAGAACCTACCGAGGCACTTCTAAAACTATCCATCTATTACGGTTTTCACTTTCGTTTTACCAATACCTATCAGGCCCACGAAAAAGGCCATGTAGAACGCAGCGTGGAATACATAAGGAGAAAGATATTCTCCAAAAGGGATGAATTTTCCTCGGTAGAAGAAGCACGGCAATATTTTAAAAGGGAACTTGAAAAGTTAAATAGTAAACCTCGAAAAAATGCCAAGAGTGCTTATGAGATATTAGAGGAAGAAAGAGGCTACCTCCTCCCTCTCCCTCCCAGATATGATGCCGCCAGAATTACTGAGGCCAGAGTAGACAGATATTCCTGTATTACCGTAGACGGTAATCACTATTCGGTCCCTGATCATCTGGTAGGAAAATTTGTCTTTATTAAAATTTATCCCGATTTAATCAACTGTTATCACAGCGAGAAAAAGATCGCTTCTCATAAAAGAAGATACGGAAGAAAAAAGTGGTCTGTCGATATTACCCATTACTTAAGAACTTTGATGCTAAAACCGGGTGCTCTAAAGCGAAGTACTGCCTTTTCCCAGATTCAACCCAGATTAAAAGCCATCTACCAAAAATATTACCAGGGCAAAGAGAAGCACTTCATCGAACTTTTAGAGCTTACGGCCGAGCATAACCTGCTATCCGTAGAACAGGCCATTACCCTTTTGGAAAAGGTTAACCCTTTCGGTGTAAACACTGAAAAGATCAGAACCATCCTGGAAAGGAAGGATGATGCCGGAAGTAAAATAATCCATCCTTCTGATATAGAGACACAGGCCAAAAGAATCGTCAACCTTTATCAAGATATGTTAAATGAGGTGTCAGCATGAAAAACGTCATGGATCAAATCAAAGAGATCACCAAATATGTCCGGCTGCCGGGAGTAAGAAGATACCTGGCAGATGAGGTCAAGGAAGCCAATATGAAAGACTTAAGTTATGAAGACTTTCTATATAACCTTCTTTTAAAGGAATATGATCTAAGAGTGGAAAACAGCAAGAAAAATAGAATCAGACTGGCCGGTTTTCCCTACCGGAAATACCTGGAGGAATTATCGATTGCAGACCTCCCTCCTGATGCCAGGAAAAGGTTTAAGATACTGAAAAGCCTTGACTTCATCGAAAACGGTCAGAATGTAATTCTGGCCGGAAGTCCGGGTACCGGGAATTATCGAAAGTTTTTGTTTATGGAAAGAAATAAGGGTATATGTCTATTTTAGTTAAAATATACTTTTATTTCTTTCCATAATACCTCACAATAGATTATAAAAATAATCTAGGAGGTACCATATGGAAACAAAACTAACCATCAATGAGCTTGTTGATAAAGTGTTGGCAGAACTTGAAAGGCTGAATTATTCCTACAACTCACTTTGTGGATTCCGGGCCTTTTACAAGAGAGTGATTGCTTTTGCCAACGAAAAGGAGGAACTTTATTTTTCAGAAGAACTAGGAAGGACTTTTTTAAGAGAAAAATATAACTGTACAATCAATTATTATACAGAAGTTATGCCCAAGTCATACAGAGGCCCTATCAGAAGAATACGGATTCTGGGAGATTATCAGCTACATGGTGTGATAGTCCGAAGAATTGTAAAAAAGCCCGGATACGTAAAACCCCCTCAATTTGAAAAAGAACTAACAGCCTATGAAAGGGAATGTGAAAACAACGATTATTCAAAAAGAGGATTACGCACGCGAATGCAGCGATTGTTTTTTTTCATAGACTATCTGGATGCCAGGGGTGTTCAGAATACAAATGATATTACCTCGAAAATGATATCTGATTATGTAAAAACAATCTATGCGCACCATGAAAAAAGTATTTCATCAATCTTAACAACGCTCAGGGTGTTTTTAAGATTTCTCTACTTTAACCAATTTACCGATGAAGACCTATCCTTAAAAGTCCCAAAACAGAGTAAGTATTATTATCCTCCAGTTCCTTCTGTCTGGAATAAGGAAGATGTAATACATATGCTGGAAAGCATTGACAGAGGAAACCCAACTGGGAAAAGAGATTATGCTATCCTGCTTCTAGTTGCCAAGCTTGGCATAAGGGTCGGAGACATTACATCTTTAGAGTTATCGGATTTAAAATGGCAGTCAAAAACCATAGAAATAAGGCAGAATAAAACAAAGAATACCGTCACCTATCCCATTTTAAATGATATAGGCTGGGCATTGATTGATTATCTGAAAAATGCACGTCCCACTAGTAATTCACCCTTTGTTTTTATACGGATAAATGCCCCCTATGAGGCCTTTGGAAAAGATGCTAATCTTTATAATATTATCACGAAATATACCAGACTTTCCGGAATCACTATTCCAAGAGGCAAAAGGCAGGGATTACATTCGCTTCGTCACACACTTGCAAGTTCTCTACTTGAACAGGGGACACCTTTACCCGTAATCTCTGATATCCTTGGACATTTCAATTCTAAGTCTACGGGAGTCTATCTGCATACAGGAATTGAAGGATTACGGTCATGTGCTATTGATCCGGAGGAGGTGTTTAAGAATGCCTAAAAAAACAGTTGTTTTTGAAAGCATTCTTGGTGAATTAATTGCCGGATATATAGAGGAAAAGAGGGCTGTGGGCTACAAATACATAAAAGGTTCCTCTCTTTTGAAACAGTTTGACATTTTGGCAGCCAAGGAACATTTGGTGGAAAAGAAACTTCTAAAGGAACTGATATTGCTTTGGACGGAAAAAAGACCAAATGAAACAGATAGTAACAGAAATGGAAGGATCTCAATAGTGCGTGGATTGGCAAAATATATGGTGCGTCTTGGTTACGAGGCATACATTTTTCCGGATGCTACTGTTACGATTGACCGATATTCCTATGTCCCCTACATTTTTTCAGAAGAAGAGTTAAGAAGTATTTTTACTGTATGCGACAATTATCCTGTTTCCAATGCTTCTCCCAACCGGCATCTGATACTTGCACTCCTGTTTCGTATGTTATATGGATGCGGACTGCGGATTTCAGAAGCTGTAAATTTGAAACTTAATGATATTGACTTAAAGCAAGGGACTTTATTTATACGGGATGCGAAATTTGGAAAAGAGCGGATTGTTCCAATGGCAGAAACCCTGACAAAACGCTGCCGTCTGTATGCAGGTATAATCCACAACTTTGAGTCCTGTAATGCATTCTTCTTCCCCTCTCCCTACGGAGGGCGTTATAAGGAAAGTACTATATATAAACTGTTCAGAGGAGTACTTTGGAAGGCTGGGATTTCTCATAGCGGAAAAGGTCCAAGACTCCATGATATAAGACATTCGTTTTCCGTTCATTGCTTAAAAAAATGGGTTTCAAATGAAGAGGACCTTACCAACCTCCTTCCCTATCTTTCTGCATATTTGGGGCATGTTGATTTAAGAGGTACACAGCATTACTTAAGGCTGACTGCTGATTTATATCCAAAAATCATAGCTTCTGTGGAACAGAATTTTTTATCTTTAATACCGGAGGTGTCGTTTTATGAAGCAGACTGATTTTGCAAAAACGCTAACACGCTTTCTGTCGGAGTACCTTCCAGGCCAGCGCAATGTTAGCACTAATACAATAAAGTCCTACCGAGATACGTTCAAACAACTGCTGATATTTTGTGATTTAGAACTTTCTATCAAACCAGAGCACCTTACCTTTGATAAAATAAAAGTAGAAACAATTAGAGATTTTCTGCTTTGGCTTGAAAAAACACGTAATGTCGGCATTAATACTCGTAACCAGAGACTGGCAGCACTCCACAGCTTCTATCGTTATACCCAGTCAGAACAACCGGAAATCCTGTTAGAGTGCCAAAGAATCTTAGGAATTCCTTTTAAAAAGCGGGCGAAGAAGACGGTTGAGTATCTGTCACAGGAAAGCCTGAAGTATATATTAGAACAACCAGATACTGCTCAAAAAAGAGGACGCCGTGATTTAACGATAATGGCCACTCTTTATGATACTGGAGCACGGGTACAGGAATTAATTGATTTGAAAACAGGTAATGTCAGACTCACGAAACCTGCCACGATAACATTAACAGGAAAAGGAAACAAAAAAAGATGTGTTCCCATTATGGGAAAAACACGCAATCTGTTGGAGAATTACATGAACGAAAACCGCCTGTTGGAAAACGGAAATCAATTTCATCCTCTGTTTTATAATAGTAACAGACACCCATTCACAAGGCCTGGTATAACATACATTCTGGAAAAGCATTTGAAACAGGCCAAGGAATCCCATTCGGAAGTTCTGTTCCCTGACAGTCTTCATCCTCATATGGTAAGACATACGAAAGCAATGCATTTGCTAGAGGCAGGTGTAAACTTGATTTATATAAGGGATCTGTTAGGACATGTAAATGTTACTACTACTGAAATTTATTTGAGAGCAAATACAGAGACAAAAAGAAAAGCATTGGAATCTGTGTATGTGGAAGTGGTAACACAGGATATCCCTGTTTGGGATGAAGATACTGATCTGTTGAACTGGCTGCAGGATTTTTGCAGATAAAGATTGCCAAAGATTATGGAAAGATTTTCACTAATAGGTCTGCAAATATTGTGCTTTTTATGGAAATCTTTCCATAAACAAAAACTTTCGATAATTGCCGTTATAGAAAGCTTTCCATAACGGCAAGTCTCACCTTTCCATCTCGATTGGTATTAAGGCTCTAATGAAAGGATACAAGGTATTATTTACCCCGGTATCAGAAATGTTACATATTCTAAATGCTGCCAAGGCAGATAATACCTATTATCAGAAGGTGGATTACTACCTAAAACCCGATCTTTTGATCTTAGATGAATTGGGGTTTAAAAGGCTGCCCGGATACAGTGCTGATGACTTCTTTGAAATCATCTCTAAAAGGTATGAAAAGGGATCGGTTATCATTACGACCAACAAAACTTTTGAACAATGGGGAGATATCTTTACCGATAATATCTTGGCTTCAGCCATACTGGATCGCGTGGTGCATTATTCTGCGATCATCAAGATTAATGGACCCAGTTTCCGGGCAAAAAATCTAAAAGAAAGGGGGAAATAGACTTTAATTTTTTTGTTTTTTAACTATGGAAAAAAGTCCGGCTTTTACTATGGAATTTTACTTGACTTTGAGGTTTGCCGATAATTCTCTCTTTGAGTGATATGGTGCGGGTATCCCGCTGCAACGACTCGTGCTATTCTTGGCATATGCCTATTGTATGTCTTTGTAATAGTGATGTCAATGAAAATAGGCTGTCCCTGTCCCTATTATACTATATATTAACTATTATTAATTCAGCACATTTTGATAAAAAACACTGCAACAATTGCCCCTTACGTAAAGATTGTCCGGTAATAGAACAGAAAAAGAGTTACCTCCTTAAAATATCAGAGAAAACTTTACACCGCTCTCGACTTTTCACTAAGATGGGATCTCCGAATATCGAGAGTTAGCTAAAAAAAGAGCCGGAATAGAAGGTATTCCCTCGGTATTTCGCAGGAGGTACAAGATAGATTATCTGACGGTAAGGGGAGAAGTACGGGTAAAGGTGTACTTAGGGTTTAAGATATCGGCAATAAACTGTAAGAGATTGATAAAGGGGTTGATGAATAGCCCTATACCTGAGCTTTCTATCCTTTTATATAACCATTTATTATCGCTATTCAGTTTTCAAAAGACATACAAAATTAAATTTGCTGCTTAAGTTAAATATACTTTATTAAAGCTTTAGTTTTTGGGATATAATCAGAATATATATTATCAAAAAGAAATGTTTTTTTAAATATTTTAAATTTTAAAAAATTCTTATGGTTTGATCAAATAAGGGATAGACGGTTATTTCATCTAGCGTTATCTAAAAACACCATATATACCGTTCGATATATAGTAATTTATAAAGTAATATGGATTTTCCCGCATATTTTATCTTTGATTTATACCAAGATATATACTTAGCCTTATATGGTTATTTAGTAACTATACCGCTTTCTTTTTAGGTTATCCTCTTTGTGCTGTTTGTGGTTAATATGCTACTATCAACTCTATAGCAAGATTTCACTACTAAGTTATTATTCATACCAAGCGCACCAGAAATACACGAGCATGTCTATGGTTATCTACAAATAATAAGGGCAGAATAACTACGGGTAAGTTTATGGTATTCTGCCCTTGTGCTAAATAAAAAAACTTACTTATATTTTGCATTCATTTATTATAAAATCTTCCATTCTCTTAATATATTCTTTAATCCTTCTATTTGTTCTTCTTTTATGGGTAATAATGGAGGCCTTGAATACCCTCCCTCTAAACCTAATAAATCCATGGCTTTTTTAGCATGAACTACTTGACCAGTAGTTTGTTTTATATTTCCACTCCACCACCAGTCATAAATAACAAGCTCTTCTGTATGATACTTTTGAGCTTCTTCATAGTCTTTTTTACTAATGGCATTCCATAATTTTACCTGTAATCTCGGATGAAAACTAGAAAGAAATGAGACAAAACCACTCATTCCAGCAAGTGCCCCAAATGGTTGTAAAGATGATGATCCTGCAAAAACTAATAATTCTTTTGTTAATACTTGCGTATGAAAAAAACGTTTTATAGTTGTTGTAGTTTCTTTAAGAGCAAAAACATGTTCCAATTTAGCCAACCTTTTTATTAAACTAATTGACATATCACTCCCACTTGCTACTGTTGGGTTATTATATAGCATTATAGGTAAGTCAATTTTATCATCAATAAATTTATAGAAACTATAATTCTGCTCATCATTAAAAGGCCAATAATATGGCTGTACAATCATTACAGCCTCTGCTCCAACTTTCTTTGAATAATTTGCTAATTCTATTACATTAAATACATTGGAATCATTACAACCGGCCATTACTGGAATTTCATTGTTTGCTGCTTCTATCGTTGCTTTAATAACTTGTTTTCTTTCCTCCATATTCATAGCATAGCATTCCCCTGTGCTGCCATTAGCAATTAAAAAACCGTTTGAAGCATTAACTCCGTTATCTATCATATATCTTACATTCTTCTTTAACCCGTCTAAATTTAATTGCAAATCCTCATTAAAGCATGTTAAAACTAATGCCCCTATTCCTTTGAATCTCTCCTTTAATTCTTTATTATACATTTTTTATTCCTCCTAATTAAATAATTTTATTTTATCTTTATACAATACTTATTAACTTTTTGCTAAATTCCTCCTTTTCTTTTTATTCAAAAATCTCTTTAACTATGTCAGTAACTTTGTATTTCTCGGCTAAATCCCACATTTGTTTACGAGATATTTCTATAAAAGGTTCTTTGTCTGGATAGGTTATTTCTAAACCATATTCCTCTTTAATAGTTTTAATATTTCCATCAACTTCATCAAAACCTATATCGATGTATTTTAATTGGACCTCTTTAGCTACTTCTAAAATAATTTTCTGTAACTCTTCTGGTAAAGAATCAAATTTACTTTTATTCATTACTATTGCTAGTGTTTGGAGATAGTGTTGGGTTCTTGCTAGGTATTTACACACTTCTACGAAACGCATTCTTATCATTGCATCAGGAGAGTTTTGAGATCCTAAAACTACTCCAGTTTGCAAAGCGGTAAATAATTCATTAAACGCAATTGGGATCGGATTTGCTCCTAACAATTTCCACCATTCCATCTCTGTTGAAGTAGACTTACTTCTCATTGTTTTACCATCTAAATCATCTATTGAACGAATGGGGAAAGTACTTATAATATCTCTTTCTGAACCACCAGTATAATATAACATTTTAAGTCCTGGGTCTTCTAAAAGTAAATTCTCAAAATATTCTAACTTTCCAGGAGTATTAAAGATACTTTTAAAATGTTCTCTATTTTTGAAAAGATAGCAAGTTTCTAAAATTTCAAACACAGGGTTTTGCTCAACAAACCAACCTATATCAGTCATTATTATGTCAAGATTACCTTGTATCACTGATTCATATAGGCTTGATGCATCGCCTAGTTGTCCTGAAGTAAAAACTTTCGTTTTAAACTGTCCATTGCTTCTCTCATCTATCTTTTCAGCAAATTCAATTAAAGATCTCGCTAAGTAACCGCCCTCAGGATTAATTGTAGCCGCAACCAAATCGATTGATTCTCCATAGATAGTTAAAGTAAAGAAAAATAATATACAAATTACCAATACTGAAAATATCAACGAATTTTTAATTACACAAGTTTTTTTACTTCTAAAAAACATTTTTTAAACCTCCTTGTTTATTTTCTAAATTTAAGATAAATTGAAAAAACTAAAGCAGAATTTTCAAACTATCACCTCCTTTATTAGTTAGACTTGTGCCTTTCAGAAAATTCTATCTATTTTGCAAGGACTTTTTGATATATTCTTTTTGCATCTAAATATTCAATAGATCGTGGATTATTTTTTAAAAGGCGCTGCTCAGACATAGCCAGCATTGCAAGGTTATCTAGGTCCTTTTCAGAAACTTCGAATCCTTCAATAGCAATACCAACATCATTAACTAATTTTCGAATTTCATCCACAACAGATTTTACGATTTTTTCTTTGGGAAAATTAGTAGTTCTAATTTCCATTATATCAGCAACTTTAATGAACTTTTCTGGAACTGCTTTTGAATTAAATTCCATTATGTCAGCCAGAAGAATTGAATTGGATAATCCATGGCTGATATTATACTTTCCACCAAGGGGATAAGCCAGAGCGTGTACTCCTCCTGTACCGGAATTTGTAATGGCTATCCCTCCGTAAAGACTACCAAGCGCCATATAGTACCTTGCTTCTTTATCGCTTCCATTTCTAACAGCTTTTCGAAGATATTTACTGATTAATCTCATGGAATCCAAAGCAAATAAATCACTCATTGGATTTGATTTTTTGCAAATAAAACATTCAATCGCATGAGTAAAGGCATCTATCCCCGTCTCAGCAGTAATCTTTGGTGGAACTGAAAATGTAAGTTCAGGATCAAGAATAACCAAACCCGGTATTAGGTAAGGACTGACTATACCTTTTTTCCATTCCTTTTTTTTATCCTTAACTATAGCATTAGGTGTAACTTCGGCACCTGTACCTGAAGTTGTAGGGAGAATAATTAATGGAATACCGGGTTTATTAATCAAATTCGTTCCTATATAATTCCTTACAGAACCCTCAATACTACCAGATATAGCCAATAATTTAGCCATATCAATTGTACTACCACCACCAATAGCAATGATGCCATCGTAATTAGAAGCAATATTCAAATCATTGATAGCCTGATCTATTTCGGTTATCGTTGGTTCATTCTTTATATTATCAAATACTGTAAAAGAAATATTTTCCTCTTTTAAATTATTAAATATATAATCAACTATCCCCAACTTTTTTAAATTGTAATCAACAAGTATTAATACCTTGTTAAGTTTCATTTGTTTAATTATTTTAGATAGGTTTCTACTTTTAGAAAAACCAACCTCAATCTTACGAGGCATTTGAAAAACAAAATCCTTCATTACAACAAACCTCCTAACCCATCTTTCGATAAAAAACCATAAAACCCCACTATAGCGTATTTTTGTGACCTTTTTTGGTCACTACAACCTCTAAAGTTTCAAGTGGATCCTCTTCAGAGGATCCTTTAGGTCAAGCAAATTATATATTTCCTGGTGGCTGGATTCAGGCGTAGATGAAACTCTAATATGATGAATACCCCCTTTTCTATCAGTCATAATAACTGTAGTACGCATATGGGTAGACAACTGCCTTCTTATGGTGGACCATTTTTTTGTGCATCCTTTATCTTTAAGGTTTACCTCAATACTATTGAGTAGATGATAAGCTAGTACTGAAATAAAAAGATGCCCCTTGGTACGTTCGGCCTTCTGGTGGTAGACCGGACGTATGCCAAGATCGGTCTTTAGCGACTGAAAGGCCTTTTCCACCCTTGTAAGCATGGTATATGATTTTAATATCTCTTCTGGGTCCATATCCTTATGGGTAGTCTCTATTATATAGCAGCCGGTTAGAATCTTTCTATCGTCCCTTGTTTTTTTCTTGGTAGCCTTTATTGTTACTGCTTCTTTTTGACTTTTGTCCAGTACTAAGGTTATATCATAATATTTTGCAACAGTGGGATACCTCTCCATAATTCTTCCAATTCTTCTTCCTACCTTCTCTTTTAGCCGGACATTTCCCTTTTTAATAGATTTTTTAAGGCTTGCTATATCCTCTAAGAATCTATTTTCCTTCAGTGTATCCATAGCCTCTTCTTTTTCTTTTTTTGTTTCGCTTAAGGTAAGGAGTCTTGCTCCGCTTTCTGTTTTAATCTTTTTAAAATAAATGGTGTTATCTTTTTTTATTATTTTTTCAAATGTATCTTTTGCCTTTGCAAATTCTTCCAGGTAATCCTCTTGTACTTTGCGCCTTTCTACTACCAGATAGTCATATCCTCTTTTTTTTAAAAGTGCAATATTGTCTTTTGTTGCAATCCCCTTATCCATTACCATTGTAGGACTAATAGTAAGAAGTGTTTTATCTACATCTTTTTCTAATCTATCCAGGACATCTAAAAGTGTTATAGGCTCTGATTTTCCCCCCTCATAAATCTGGGAAAATACAGGAAACCCCTGGCTATCTACTAAAAGTGCAAGGGTGACAAGTTTACAATCACTTCTTTTCTCTTTTGAATCCCCTCTTTTGGCAATACTGTTGCCTTTACAGACTCCTTCAAAATAGGTATTTGTAAGATCGTATAGAAAAAGGGTGGAATCCGTGGGGAAGAGTGTAGCTTCCTTTTCTCTTAGAAGCTTTTCAATCTCATCCTTATAATATAGTAATATATCACTGATCTCGTAAACTGAATCCTTTTTAGTATTTAAAAGATCGGTATTTATTAATTCAGCTATTGATGATCTATATTTTATCCACCTCTGTGTATGGGCTTCACTTCCAGGTGATAGGAGTCTTGCTGTAATCACTGCTTTTGCAAGCTCTATATTTTGCCTTTTGAGTCCTGCGGCTCTAAGTATATTGTCCATAGAAAGATTTTCCCAGGCACCATAGGCTACAAGTTCAGGTCCAAGGGAGCGGCAGGCAGTAGTTCCTACACTTTCAAGATCAATAGATAAAAATTTACCCTTACTTTCTTTTCTTTTTTTCTGTATCTTATAAAATTCATAATTTTTCATAATTTGGGCAGCTGCAGCAGAAATTTCAGGCTCTTCCGTTAAAGCTTGCTGCCCGGAAAGCCTTCCTTCTAATGCAAAGGCAAGCCTTCTCCACTGGCTTTTTTCAAGCTTGACCTTGCCAAGATTCATTATGATCCTCTGCCTTGGTCCGGCCTCTGTCCTGTATGCTAAAACCAGCTGATGCTTAATATATACTTTACCGGTCTTTTTATTTTTAGTCTTATACTGCCTAATAAACATAACATTATTACATAATGAAACAATCCTTCTGTCAACATATATTTAACCTATTATATTTATTAGGTCACTACATTTCAACATTAATACAGAAAACCCCATTATTATGGGGTTCTAGGTGTATAAATAGGCTAAAATCTGGTGATTTTAGGAGATTATTTCGAAACTTGGGCTAACTAGATAGCAATATATTATCTTAGTCTATTTCGCAAAATCTATAGCCATTTTTATAGCTTCTACCATACTCTCTTCGTTGGCTCTACCCTCACCCGCTTTTCCAAAGGCAACACCATGATCCACTGAAGTCCGAATAATCGGCAAACCAACCGTAACATTGACACCACTCATGGTTGACCATTTATTGGTTTCTTTATTATATTTAAATCCAATAACCTTCATAGGAATATGTCCTTGATCATGATACATAACTACCGCAATATCGTATTGACCGCCAATTACCTTAGAAAAAATGGTATCCGGAGGAATCGGTCCCTCAACATCTATCCCCTCTTTTTTAGCTTGAATTATCGCGGGAATTATTTCTTCAATTTCCTCTTTACCAAAAAGCCCACCTTCTCCGGCATGAGGATTTAGTCCGGCTACTCCAATTTTTGGATGCTTGATGCGGAAAATCATGATTATAATTATCTACCCAATCGATTATATATCCAATTGGATTACTAATAAATATTAATCCATAATAGTTCCACCATTTATATTAATTGTTTCACCAGTGATAAAATCGGACATATTTGACGCAAGAAATAAAACAACATAGGCAACTTCAATTGGTTTTCCTAATCTTCCTAAAGGAATTTTTGAAATAGCTGTATTTCGATAAACAGTGTCCCATTGATTGGTCATTTCTGTCTTAATCGGGCCAGGACAAATCGCATTTACATTAATTCCATAAGACGCAAATTCAAGGGCCAGATGACGCGTAAGATAAAGTATGCCAGCTTTAGATGCACCATAGCTAGGAGATGCGTTTGGATGGGGATATTTAGCTGCAGCCGATGAAATGTTTATTATCTTACCATATTTCTGAGATTTCATAAAAGGAATGACCGCCAAACAAGCACAAAGTGTCCCTTTTAAATTTACCTCCATAACTCTATCCCATTCACCTAAATTCATCTTTTCTGAAGGAATACGGGTTATTATTCCAGCATTATTTACTAATATATCAATATGGTTGTACTGTTTAATTGCTTTTTCTACTAACTTTTTGCTAGTAATTGGAGAAGAAATGTCCCCACTTACTATAGAACATTTAGTTCCATTTTTTATTAATCTTTTTTTCAACTCAACCAGTAAATATTCATTTTGTCCATTAAGTACTAAGGAAGCTCCGTATTTTGAAAAAATTAAAGCGATTTCCCTTCCAATTCCTCTTGTAGCACCAGTAATTATTGCAACTTTATCTTTAATAAACATTCCATTTCTCCAAATTTATATTTCAATTAAATGTTTAATAATTTAGTCATTCCTCTAAAAATTAGCGTGGTATTTTTTTCCATTGTATTTCCCCACTAGATGACCGATTTATTACAATAGAACATTGCCAATCTTCGCTTAAATTTGGGAAATCTAATCTATTATGATTTCCTCTTGACTCTTCTCTTAATAAAGCACTATTAGCAATTAATAAAGTTGATAATATCAATTGCTTTGTATGTATATCCTTTAATAAATAATCAGATTTAAGTAGATGTTTTAATTTTTTTATACATTTCTCTAGGTCTTTCTTATTCCTAAAGAATCCCAATGATTTGTTAATTATATCTTGAACTTTAAGATTTATGCTTTGACAAATTTTTTTATCTATTTTATATGTTTTCTGAATTGCTTTTATCTTTAAATTTTCAAAATCTTTAAAAACTCCATTCCTTAGAATTTTCTCCGCAGCAATTATTCCAGAAACTAAAGCTTGGGTTGAAGAATTTCCTCCTAGTCTACAAGCACCATGAATTCCCCCCGTTGCCTCACCAACTGCATATAAACCATTAACTTTAGTTTGATAAAATTCGTTTACTTTTATCCCTCCTGAATGACTATGGGCCGCTAATCCTACCTCTAATAAATCTTTTTGATAGTTAATATTTGCTTTTTTTAGTTTTTGATAAAACCACCGATAGTTTTCTAAAACAGATGGGGGAACATCCCTTAAATCATAATAGAATCCACCATGAATAGTCCCCTTCCCTCTTGCAATTTCTTCTATTCCAGCTCTATTTATTAATGTTTTTGGGGCTCCCGATTCTCCTTCATTTCTCCACTTAAATATAAATCTCTCTAAATCCTTATTACGTAAATATGCGCCATCTCCTAAAAGAGCTGTTGGACAAGGCATACCTTTCATCTCCAAAGGCCGTAGTAAAACCAAAGGTTCAAATTCAACAAATTCCAAATCTATTAATTCTAAACCCGCATCAAACGCTATCGCGATTGATCTACCATCAATATCATTGGGGTAAGTTGAATGATGATATAAATTCCCGATTCCACCCCAAGCAATTACAATAATTGGAGAATAATAATTTTGAAAATTATTATTTAAAGAATTTTTTGTTGTAACTCCAATAATTTTATTTTCATCAATTAACAATTTATTACATGAAGTTTTATTAATGAATTGTACACCCTTATCAATTAACATCTTCCGTAAATTCAAAATTATGCTTTTACCCACTGGCATCGAAATTTGAAAAAGGGTTCTGGGAAAGCTCGATCCAGAGGTCCTATGTAAAACATACTGATCCCCTTCTTTTTTAAAGTTAATTCCCCATTTTTCTAATATCTTTACACATCTGTAAGCTTCCTGACACATTTTTAATACAAGTTGCTTATCATTTAAATAACAACCAATCTCAAACATATCTTTGGCATGACTTTGAACTGTATCTCCATAAGGATTTTCTGGTGTTACTGCATTTAGTGCATCAACAAAATATGAAGCTCCATTTCCCTTATTAATAATCGCAATCCTAACATCTTTTTTCCTATCTATTATTTTGGCAGCTGTGGTTAAAGCTGATATCCCACTTCCTAATATTATAATATCAAAGCAATTATCTTTCATTTCTTTGCTTTCCTTTCTTGCAATAGTTTAGTTTTTCTAAAATCTTATTTTAAGTATATCGTCCCCCCAAGCTGTCAAGCATTTTTTTGGGAATTTTTTTCATATTTTTTGGAAAAACTTACCTATTACCCTTTCTTTCCTTCGAAATTAATATAAATTCTTGATTTTAATTTCAGACATAAATTCATACTACCTATATATTAGATTAGGTAGTAATAATCTGGGTAAAAATAATATTATGTCAGGGAAAAATATCAATATTACTACTACTAAAACATAAAATATTGAAAAAGTTAAAATTAATTTCGTCATTTTTAATATATTGGTGTTAGCAATTCTTGCCGCTACTAAAGAACATAACCCATAAGGAGGAGTAATTGCTCCAACTCTTATTGTCATAACGGTAATTATTCCGACAGCAGTAGGATTTAGATTTAATAAATCGACTACTGGCGATAAAAGGGGTACAAAAATCAACATAGCGGAACATGGCTCCATAAATGTTCCCAAAATAACATATAGTAGGGTAAGTATTAATAAAAAGCTAATCCCATTTAAATTACTTGTTTTGATAATATTTACAATAGGCAAAAAAACCTGATAATAAGTTAAAACCCATGATAAAAATGAGGCACATATGATAACGAAAAAAATTACTGCTGTATCTTTTGCAGCATCTATTGTTGCATCGAAAAATAATCTAAGGTTTCTTTTATTTTTGAAAAAATAACTTACAAAAAAAATATAAACTACTGCTACTCCTGCAGCTTCTGTAGGAGTAAAAATACCCTTTAAAATTCCCCCAATAATTATTAAAAATATACTAATCGGGAAAATACTCTTAATAATTGCTTGTATTTTCATTGATACTGAATAAATTTCCATTTTTGAAGTATCGAATCCAATTTTATTTTTTATAACATAGAAATAAGAATAAATCATCTGCACTAATCCGATAAGGATTCCAGGTATAATCCCTCCTAGAAAAAGTGCAGCTATAGAAGTTTGTGCGATTGCACCATAAACAATTAATAAAATACTAGGTGGAATAATGCTTCCAATTGTTGCTGAAGCAGCAGTAAGTGTAGCACTAAATTCTGGTTTATAACCTGTCTTATTCATAGCAGGGATTATTACTGTTCCCAAAGATGTTACATCGGCAACTGAAGAACCAGAAATACCTCCAAAAAAAATGCTTGTTATGATATTTACAAATGCTAAATTACCTCGAACTTTTCCCACTAATACTTTTGATATAAAAATTATGTCATCAGTGACTCCAGAAACAACTAATAACTTTCCACAATATATATATAGTGGAATTGCCCATAGAGTAAAGCTTCTTGTTTGCTGCAGAATAATATTAGACATCTGACCTATACTTATATAGGAATCTAATAATATTGGTATCCCGGAGGCAAGGATAATGCTGTATACAATGGGCACACCTAATAACATAGAAAATAAAAAAACGGTAATTATTCCAATAAAAATGATCATAATGTTTATTTACCTTTTTAGGATTTTAAATATCTATTATATTCCAAAACACTATTTCTAATGTTTATAATTTGAAAGAAAATCATAAGAATACCTGCTATAAAGAAAGGTATATTGAAATATGTCAAATTTATATAATGGTCAATAAATCTAATGGGGATTAATTCTCTTCTATTAAGACTAGTTAAAAAAGCTTCCCTGCCTGCCATAAAAAAAACAATAATAGAAATAAATAAAATTAAATCAACAATTATTTGTTTTATATATTTATTTCCAACTGATAAAAAATCTGAAAATATATCTATGGTTAAGTGCTTTCTTTCCTGAATTGCCAACGAAGCTCCTAAAAAAACTAACCAAGATATTGAAAATTTCTGTATTATAATTATTTCCGGGATTGCTGTTTTAAAAATATAACGAGTCAAGACAGAAATAAAGACGCTTAAAGAAAGAATAATTAATGATATAGCAATAGCATATTTAAAATACTTTACAAAGAAAATATCTTTTTCCATGCTTATTTTTCCTCTTAAAAGTACACATTCCCACTGAAAATTCAGTGTGAATGTGTACTTTTCTTTTTATTCATCTTTTTATTCAAAAATCTCTTTAACTATGTCAGTAACTTTGTATTTCTCGGCTAAATCCCACATTTGTTTACGAGATATTTCTATAAAAGGTTCTTTGTCTGGATAGGTTATTTCTAAACCATATTCCTCTTTAATAGTTTTAATATTTCCATCAACTTCATCAAAACCTATATCGATGTATTTTAATTGGACCTCTTTAGCTACTTCTAAAATAATTTTCTGTAACTCTTCTGGTAAAGAATCAAATTTACTTTTATTCATTACTATTGCTAGTGTTTGGAGATAGTGTTGGGTTCTTGCTAGGTATTTACACACTTCTACGAAACGCATTCTTATCATTGCATCAGGAGAGTTTTGAGATCCTAAAACTACTCCAGTTTGCAAAGCGGTAAATAATTCATTAAACGCAATTGGGATCGGATTTGCTCCTAACAATTTCCACCATTCCATCTCTGTTGAAGTAGACTTACTTCTCATTGTTTTACCATCTAAATCATCTATTGAACGAATGGGGAAAGTACTTATAATATCTCTTTCTGAACCACCAGTATAATATAACATTTTAAGTCCTGGGTCTTCTAAAAGTAAATTCTCAAAATATTCTAACTTTCCAGGAGTATTAAAGATACTTTTAAAATGTTCTCTATTTTTGAAAAGATAGCAAGTTTCTAAAATTTCAAACACAGGGTTTTGCTCAACAAACCAACCTATATCAGTCATTATTATGTCAAGATTACCTTGTATCACTGATTCATATAGGCTTGATGCATCGCCTAGTTGTCCTGAAGTAAAAACTTTCGTTTTAAACTGTCCATTGCTTCTCTCATCTATCTTTTCAGCAAATTCAATTAAAGATCTCGCTAAGTAACCGCCCTCAGGATTAATTGTAGCCGCAACCAAATCGATTGATTCTCCATAGATAGTTAAAGTAAAGAAAAATAATATACAAATTACCAATACTGAAAATATCAACGAATTTTTAATTACACAAGTTTTTTTACTTCTAAAAAACATTTTTTAAACCTCCTTGTTTATTTTCTAAATTTAAGATAAATTGAAAAAACTAAAGCAGAATTTTCAAACTATCACCTCCTTTATTAGTTAGACTTGTGCCTTTCAGAAAATTCTATCTATTTTGCAAGGACTTTTTGATATATTCTTTTTGCATCTAAATATTCAATAGATCGTGGATTATTTTTTAAAAGGCGCTGCTCAGACATAGCCAGCATTGCAAGGTTATCTAGGTCCTTTTCAGAAACTTCGAATCCTTCAATAGCAATACCAACATCATTAACTAATTTTCGAATTTCATCCACAACAGATTTTACGATTTTTTCTTTGGGAAAATTAGTAGTTCTAATTTCCATTATATCAGCAACTTTAATGAACTTTTCTGGAACTGCTTTTGAATTAAATTCCATTATGTCAGCCAGAAGAATTGAATTGGATAATCCATGGCTGATATTATACTTTCCACCAAGGGGATAAGCCAGAGCGTGTACTCCTCCTGTACCGGAATTTGTAATGGCTATCCCTCCGTAAAGACTACCAAGCGCCATATAGTACCTTGCTTCTTTATCGCTTCCATTTCTAACAGCTTTTCGAAGATATTTACTGATTAATCTCATGGAATCCAAAGCAAATAAATCACTCATTGGATTTGATTTTTTGCAAATAAAACATTCAATCGCATGAGTAAAGGCATCTATCCCCGTCTCAGCAGTAATCTTTGGTGGAACTGAAAATGTAAGTTCAGGATCAAGAATAACCAAACCCGGTATTAGGTAAGGACTGACTATACCTTTTTTCCATTCCTTTTTTTTATCCTTAACTATAGCATTAGGTGTAACTTCGGCACCTGTACCTGAAGTTGTAGGGAGAATAATTAATGGAATACCGGGTTTATTAATCAAATTCGTTCCTATATAATTCCTTACAGAACCCTCAATACTACCAGATATAGCCAATAATTTAGCCATATCAATTGTACTACCACCACCAATAGCAATGATGCCATCGTAATTAGAAGCAATATTCAAATCATTGATAGCCTGATCTATTTCGGTTATCGTTGGTTCATTCTTTATATTATCAAATACTGTAAAAGAAATATTTTCCTCTTTTAAATTATTAAATATATAATCAACTATCCCCAACTTTTTTAAATTGTAATCAACAAGTATTAATACCTTGTTAAGTTTCATTTGTTTAATTATTTTAGATAGGTTTCTACTTTTAGAAAAACCAACCTCAATCTTACGAGGCATTTGAAAAACAAAATCCTTCATTACAACAAACCTCCTAACCCATCTTTCGATAAAAAACCATAAAACCCCACTATAGCGTATTTTTGTGACCTTTTTTGGTCACTACAACCTCTAAAGTTTCAAGTGGATCCTCTTCAGAGGATCCTTTAGGTCAAGCAAATTATATATTTCCTGGTGGCTGGATTCAGGCGTAGATGAAACTCTAATATGATGAATACCCCCTTTTCTATCAGTCATAATAACTGTAGTACGCATATGGGTAGACAACTGCCTTCTTATGGTGGACCATTTTTTTGTGCATCCTTTATCTTTAAGGTTTACCTCAATACTATTGAGTAGATGATAAGCTAGTACTGAAATAAAAAGATGCCCCTTGGTACGTTCGGCCTTCTGGTGGTAGACCGGACGTATGCCAAGATCGGTCTTTAGCGACTGAAAGGCCTTTTCCACCCTTGTAAGCATGGTATATGATTTTAATATCTCTTCTGGGTCCATATCCTTATGGGTAGTCTCTATTATATAGCAGCCGGTTAGAATCTTTCTATCGTCCCTTGTTTTTTTCTTGGTAGCCTTTATTGTTACTGCTTCTTTTTGACTTTTGTCCAGTACTAAGGTTATATCATAATATTTTGCAACAGTGGGATACCTCTCCATAATTCTTCCAATTCTTCTTCCTACCTTCTCTTTTAGCCGGACATTTCCCTTTTTAATAGATTTTTTAAGGCTTGCTATATCCTCTAAGAATCTATTTTCCTTCAGTGTATCCATAGCCTCTTCTTTTTCTTTTTTTGTTTCGCTTAAGGTAAGGAGTCTTGCTCCGCTTTCTGTTTTAATCTTTTTAAAATAAATGGTGTTATCTTTTTTTATTATTTTTTCAAATGTATCTTTTGCCTTTGCAAATTCTTCCAGGTAATCCTCTTGTACTTTGCGCCTTTCTACTACCAGATAGTCATATCCTCTTTTTTTTAAAAGTGCAATATTGTCTTTTGTTGCAATCCCCTTATCCATTACCATTGTAGGACTAATAGTAAGAAGTGTTTTATCTACATCTTTTTCTAATCTATCCAGGACATCTAAAAGTGTTATAGGCTCTGATTTTCCCCCCTCATAAATCTGGGAAAATACAGGAAACCCCTGGCTATCTACTAAAAGTGCAAGGGTGACAAGTTTACAATCACTTCTTTTCTCTTTTGAATCCCCTCTTTTGGCAATACTGTTGCCTTTACAGACTCCTTCAAAATAGGTATTTGTAAGATCGTATAGAAAAAGGGTGGAATCCGTGGGGAAGAGTGTAGCTTCCTTTTCTCTTAGAAGCTTTTCAATCTCATCCTTATAATATAGTAATATATCACTGATCTCGTAAACTGAATCCTTTTTAGTATTTAAAAGATCGGTATTTATTAATTCAGCTATTGATGATCTATATTTTATCCACCTCTGTGTATGGGCTTCACTTCCAGGTGATAGGAGTCTTGCTGTAATCACTGCTTTTGCAAGCTCTATATTTTGCCTTTTGAGTCCTGCGGCTCTAAGTATATTGTCCATAGAAAGATTTTCCCAGGCACCATAGGCTACAAGTTCAGGTCCAAGGGAGCGGCAGGCAGTAGTTCCTACACTTTCAAGATCAATAGATAAAAATTTACCCTTACTTTCTTTTCTTTTTTTCTGTATCTTATAAAATTCATAATTTTTCATAATTTGGGCAGCTGCAGCAGAAATTTCAGGCTCTTCCGTTAAAGCTTGCTGCCCGGAAAGCCTTCCTTCTAATGCAAAGGCAAGCCTTCTCCACTGGCTTTTTTCAAGCTTGACCTTGCCAAGATTCATTATGATCCTCTGCCTTGGTCCGGCCTCTGTCCTGTATGCTAAAACCAGCTGATGCTTAATATATACTTTACCGGTCTTTTTATTTTTAGTCTTATACTGCCTAATAAACATAACATTATTACATAATGAAACAATCCTTCTGTCAACATATATTTAACCTATTATATTTATTAGGTCACTACATTTCAACATTAATACAGAAAACCCCATTATTATGGGGTTCTAGGTGTATAAATAGGCTAAAATCTGGTGATTTTAGGAGATTATTTCGAAACTTGGGCTAACTAGATAGCAATATATTATCTTAGTCTATTTCGCAAAATCTATAGCCATTTTTATAGCTTCTACCATACTCTCTTCGTTGGCTCTACCCTCACCCGCTTTTCCAAAGGCAACACCATGATCCACTGAAGTCCGAATAATCGGCAAACCAACCGTAACATTGACACCACTCATGGTTGACCATTTATTGGTTTCTTTATTATATTTAAATCCAATAACCTTCATAGGAATATGTCCTTGATCATGATACATAACTACCGCAATATCGTATTGACCGCCAATTACCTTAGAAAAAATGGTATCCGGAGGAATCGGTCCCTCAACATCTATCCCCTCTTTTTTAGCTTGAATTATCGCGGGAATTATTTCTTCAATTTCCTCTTTACCAAAAAGCCCACCTTCTCCGGCATGAGGATTTAGTCCGGCTACTCCAATTTTTGGATTTTTAATTCCTAAATCTTTCAATACTTTATCCGCCAAATGAATCACAGTTAAAATCCGTTCCTTCTTTACTAAATCACAGGCCTGACGTAAAGAAACATGTGTAGAAACATGAATGACCCTTAAATTATCATCTGCTAACATCATGGCATAATTTTTTGTTTTAGTACGCGTGGCAAATATCTCGGTATGACCAGCATAAGGTGAACCGGCTGCTTTGATGGCTTCTTTATGAATAGGTCCGGTCACTACCGCATTTACTAAGCCCTCTATAGCTAAATCAATGCCCTTGTAAATGTATTCTAATGATGCCTGGCCTGCTTTTTCAGAGACTTTTCCGTAATTAAATTCATCGAGTTTTATATTGTCCAAATCTATAAGATCTATTATTCCGAATTCTCCTTTTATCTCTTCTGTGTTTTTAATAACATTCAACTTTAAATTTGAAGGAATAAATTTTAAGGCATCCTCCATAACACAACGGCTTCCGATAACGACTGGTTTTGATTTTCTATAAATCTCTTCATTGCCTAGTGCTTTTACTGCAATCTCTGCTCCTATACCAGCGGGATCTCCCATGGTAATACCAATAATTGGTCTTTTCATTGTAAAATATAATCTAGTCCACTATCAATGAATAATGAACCCTTCCTCCATTCTTAATAGTTTTTTAATTTATTAATTAAATTATATAAGGTATCTTCTTTGCCGAATCCACCCGCTTTAGTTACAATGTTTATATTATAATTTTTATAATTAGCGATAGCCAAAGGAATGCCTGGTAAAAGTTCATCTAAAATATTCATATTATATATGCCTAACTCTTTACAAACTCCTAAGGCTACATCTCCACCAGTTAAAATTAAATTCCTTGCATCACTATTTTCTACTATCTTAGAAATAAGCTCACCAAGAAAAGTTTTAATTTCAACCTCTAATTCTCTAAAACTCAGATGGTATTTTAACATCAGCTTTTTATTTATTAATTTCTCCTCATTGTAAATGGCAGCAGTATGTATTACTAAATCGTGATTACCTTTTATCGCCTTAATACCTTCAGCAGCGTAATTATCTAAGATTCTGTCTTTATTAGAAAAAACCTGTTCTAAATCTATTTTTAATTCAGTAAAATTTAACCTATTTTTAAGATAATTTATTTGATCTTCCATTATAGAATTTCGCGAACCCACAACTACTATAACTGGACCTTTATTATCTTCAATCTTTATTTTGAGATCTTCATTATTATTATTTACATTAGGAAAATGATTGGCTAAGCCTGCTGATCCTGAAAATAAAACTGACTCATTAAACTTTAAACCACTAGCAAATATATCCCTTAAATGTTCCTCGTTAGTAGAATCAATAACTATTATTTTATTTCCTTTTTGATATAATTCATTTATTTTTGATAAAATAGTTTTTGGCCCTTTAGCAACATCTTTTAAGTCAATCTGCCCAACAGGAAAATCAGTCTGCTTTTTTAATAAAAAGGGAATAAAAGAATTTTCTACCTGCTTCAAATTATTGGATGAGTATTCACTTGACCCAAGAAGTTTCTGCTGTACAATAAGATATCTTCCCATAGTAATTCTTTGCTGAGAAGGAAAACTGGGACTAAAAATACAGATATCTTTTTTTAAAATATTCATTATTCCTTCAATCTCTACTCCAACATTTCCTCTTAAGGTTGAATCAACCTTTTTATAAACTATATCTTCTTTGTTAATGTTTAATTTTTCAAAGATGTTTTTTATTCTATTTCGAGCAATTTTTTCTCCTGTTTCACGAGTTTCAGTATCTATTACAAAAACATCTAAATCATCCGGGACTACTATATCCAAGGATTCATCTTCTAATATTGAAACCATTGTTTTATAATTATTCTTTACAAATTGCACTCCGGTATCATTTGCACCAGTTAAATCATCTGCTATTACATAAATCATCCAACATACCTCAGTAATATAGTTTCAATTTTATTAGAAATAATAATGAATTACCTCTGAATTTATAATAGAAGCAATTTTCATGCCAAGTTTATTTCTACGCAAGCGATTATCTTTAAGACCTATGCAATTTAAAGCAATTTTTAAATAATAAAAATTATATTCTCAAATAATAAATTTATTTTTAAAATATGAAAGTTCCACTATGGAACTGCTAAATAGATAAAAAATACTATTTAACCTTTATCTAATAAGCAAAAAATCCGCCATGTTTCATTATGTTATAGTTACATAATGAAACTGCGGACCTTAACATTCCCTTTAAATTATATTTATTTACTTTCCCTTATTGCTTATTATTCATTTTTCGCCATAAAGTTGTTCGGCTAATGCCTAATCTTCTTGCTGCGGCAGCTTTATTCCCTTTTTCTTCATTTATAATTTCTTTGATAATATTTTTTTCAATATTTTCTAAATTACCGCTTAATGGATAATTTATATTACCTTGCTTTTGGTAATTATCTATGATGCCACCTCTATACTGCAGCTTCATAATTTCTTTTACTAAATTGGTCATAATAAAATTTTTATCAGTCCTAACTACTAATCTTTCTATAATATTTTCTAACTGTCTAATATTGCCAGGCCAATCATAATTTCCTAACATTTGCATTCCTTCTTCAGAAATACCTTCTACAATCTTTTTAAACTTGTATCCACACTTCTTAATAAAAAAATTGACCAGTAAAGATATATCTCCTTTCCTTTCTCGCAAAGGAGGAATATCTAAATTTAAAACGTTAATTCGGTAATATAGATCATCTCTAAATTTATTTTCCTTAACTAATTGAATAAGTTTCTTATTAGTAGAAGCAATAATTCTAACATCAACTGGTATTACTTTATCATCTCCTAATCTCCTAACTTTATGTTCTTGAAGAACTCGTAGCAATCGAGCCTGGATATTTTGAGAAATTTCTCCTATCTCATCGAGAAAAATAGTTCCTTCGTGTGCTTGTTCAAAAAGACCCATTTTACCTTCTTTTTTAGCCCCGGTAAAAGCTCCTCTCACATAACCAAAAAGTTCACTCTCAAGAAGGCTTTCTGGAAGCGCAGCACAATTAAAAGCTACAAAAGACTTGTTTTTTCTTGGGCTATAATTATGTATTGCTTGTGCAAAAAGTTCTTTGCCTGTTCCTGTTTCGCCATAAAGTAAAACAGGTGAGTCAATTTGTGCGTAATTTTTTGCTTCTTCCTTTAAATTTCTGAATATTTGACTTTGGCCAATAATATCATTAAAAGTATTTTCTGCAACATTTCCCTTTAAATATAATTTTTCTCTTATTTTTTGTTCTGTCTTTTGTATTTGTGAAACCTTCTGAAAGGTAACTACAGTCCTGACTGTTTTATCGTTAATTCTAATTGGAATAATATTCGCTACAATTTTTATATCCCCAACCGTCCATATTTTACCTTCTATCTTTCGGCCTATTTTTGTAATTTTAGAAAAATCAAATTCTGGAAACATTTTATTTACGTTTTTCCCTATTATTTTATAGGCCTCTTTTTCAAAAATCTTCACTGCCTGAGGGTTAAAAGTATCGATTACACCATTTTGGTCTACAGTAATTATTCCCTCATAGGCAAAATCAATAATACTTTTTATCCTCTTAGTTTTTCCTAACTCCCTCTTTCTAACTTCTGCTACTCTTTCAGCTTCCAAGATTGATTGCATTAAAGCTTCTTTACCTGATCTAATTAAAAAAGCCTTCATGCCAAGTTGTTTAGCCACCTTTACAGAAATGTTATCTCCTACTACCCAATTATAGCCCTGCATTTTTATTTCTTTTAGTTTTTTTTCAACATAAAGGGTATGTTCATACCAATTTTCTTTCAAAGTTAATATTTCAATATCAATATTCATAATATCTCCCAAACCCTTTATACCATATGTAAATGGATAGAAACCTACAACAGCAACTTTATTAGTTTCCTTTCTAGCTTGGTGAAGAGCTCGAATTAAATCAAATCCGCTAATCTGAACTTCAACAACAGGAAGATTCGTTACTTTTTTCTTAATGGCAATTGCGGTTCCCCCTCTACTTATTACAACATCAATCATCCCCTGCTCTTCTAATTCAACTGCCTGATGAGCGCCCTCTTCAAGGTCTCCGATTTTTATTATTATTTTTTTATTAAATTCTTGGCAAATTTCAGAGAACAATTCTCCCATTTTTTTGTAAGGGGCAATAAATGCTATTGAATAATGCAATTTAAGTCCTCCTTTCGCGAAGTCTTTTAATTAAATTACTTTTTGGTATTTACCACTTTAAAATCCCTTTAATTTTTACTAATATTCTTCTAATTTATAATAATATTTTTTATTTGCTACTTCTATCTTTTATCCTTCCGGATTTAATCCATTCTTTTATTATTTCTTTTTTTCTTCCAGGACAACCCAAAAGTTACCGGACTATTGACTTGGAACGCTTCCTCTATTTAAGAAAAATGGATGTGTCTCCAACTATTTACTAGGGTATTATCAAACAAAGAACCGTCCCCTGTTTTATGTTTTATGTTTTACTGTTTTAAAGAACCGTCCCCTGTTTTATGTTTTATGTTATGTTTTATATTTGTTTTATATTTTTTAACTATAAGCCATCAACCCAGACATAGGTGCTGCCAGCCGGAACAAATCCATATTTCGTAATTTCGCAACCCAATCTCTCTGTTTCACAAGCTAAAATTTCCTCAACCGATTCCACTTCGATCATTTCAATATTACACATGTTATTTGTTATATATTTTAGCGTATCGTCTTTATCCCGAAAGTAAGTTAGTGCATGCTGGCCTATTAGTTCTCCACTAAGTTTTATACACATTATTTTCACTTCATATCCATGTTGATCTAACACATATGAACCAAATGTAGCAAGTTCTTTACAGCCTCCTTCTTTAATATTAAAAAATACCTCCGGAGAATAAGAAATATGGCCTTCATGCCATGCCTCTGTAAAATTGTCTTTCATATACTCCAACAATTTTTCGGGAGTATCTAATTGATTAACAACTTCAGAAAAAATCAAACTATACTCTACATCTAATTGAATCCCACTACAAGATGTTAAAATAACTGCGATGACTAAAAAACTTAATACAATTTTTAATTTCCTTTTCATACTAAATATCCCTCTTATCTTTAAGAAAACTTTTTTGATTACCAGTAATTTTTTTTGCTTTCCATTTATATTTTTAACTCTTCCGGATTTAATCCACTCTTTTATTATCTCTCTCCTCTTTTCTTCCAGGACAATCCAAAAGTTACCGGACTATTGTCCTGGTATGCCTTCCCTGTTTAAGAAAACGGGATGTTTCCCTAATTGTTCCCATTTATTCTTTTTACTTAAGGTATTTTC
>Ga0222701_1000156_pt1 | contig 29857 bp, 30 predicted proteins | sample AntAcemetage1502_FD_179825 | JGI IMG/M metagenome (GOLD analysis project Ga0222701, IMG submission 179825) | Saline water microbial communities from Ace Lake, Antarctica - #1502 | ecosystem: Environmental > Aquatic > Non-marine Saline and Alkaline > Saline | place: Antarctica: Ace Lake... | reverse complement strand
CGTAGATGGCAGTTAGTACCGATACAACGAATCTACTGAGCGATGCCAAGGTGTTCTTCGAGCCACGCTTCGACATCGCCTAACACTTGATCGCGCTCGGGTTCGTTATACACCTCGTGGTAGAGGTTGTCGTAGATCTTGAGCGTCTTGTCGCTTGAGCCGATCGTATCGTAGAGCATGCGAGCGCCGTCCGGATCGACCAATCTGTCCGCACCGCCCTGCAGGATCATCATCGGCAGAGTCATTCGTGACGCCTTTGCTGTGACACGCTGCATAGTCTTCACTAGTTCGTAAGCCAGTCGCGCGGTCGTCTTTCCCTTGTAGACAAGAGGATCATCGATGTATGCCCGCACAACCGCTGGATCACGCGACACGCCTGTGGCATCAAGCCCCATTAGCCCGATGGTTGGGGCCAGTGTGGAAAGGAGCCTTGCGATGGCGATCGTCGAGCGTGAGACATTCTTTGGCACCACCACGCTCGGTCCAGAGAGGATCGCTCCAGTAAACGCGGATTGGTAATCGAGCAAAAGGGAAGCAGCGACCAGCGCTCCCATGCTGTGTCCTAACAGGAAGATCCGCCTACCAGGTTGCCACTTGCCGATCATAGCAAGGTAATTTCCCAGCACATCTGTGTAGTTGGCGAATTGCCTCACGTAGACCCGCCTACCGTCGGATCTGCCGTGCCCGAGGTGATCTAAGGAATAGACCGCGTAGCCAAGTGGGACGAAGCGACTCACCACGTTCATGTACCTGCCGCTGTGTTCGGCCAGTCCGTGTGAGATTAGGATCACCGCGCGCGGCTTGCTATCAGGCAACCAGTATTGATAGTAGATCCTCGCCCCACGCACTCCTGTGAAGAAGCCATCCTCGTGATTCATGCCTTCCATTCTCCGAATGCATCGAGCAATTCCTGCACGAGTTCGAAATATCTTCCAACGTGCACTCCGTCCATCAGCGCATGATGACCCTGAACATTGAGCGGCATCGAGATGCGCCCATCGTGCTCCTCGTGTTTTCCCCACGCAAAGCGGGGAATCGAATCGGGAGGGTCGAGCGGCACAGGGTGAATCATCGCCGTGAACGCAATCCATGGGAGCGAGGTCATAAACAGGAAATCATCCCGATCGGGCTCCGGCCACATGGAATCAGACTTGCGAGCCTGCTCGATGCGTTCCTTCGCGCCTGCGGCAAACTCCGCGAATTCCTCCGTGTAGCGCAGGGAGCAGAAGCGGAACTGATTGTTATCAGCAAGGATGGTGATCGATGGATACACAACCTCGTACTCCACAACGCTATCGCCCTCCATCCGCTGGCGGAAAGCAGGAATCGCATTCGCCGCGCGCGACAGCACGTACACTAGCCCGATGGTGAACGATGTCTTCTTATCTTTCGCGGTAGTGTGCAGAACGGTGACATCGACATTTGCCGTGATGCTGAAGTAAGGGAAGCCGAAATTACGGAACAACTCGTACGATTCTCGGCGTGGCCAGGTTTCGATATCGATACGTTTTCCACTCTTCTCTGCCATCACACGCCCCTCTGCGGTGGAAGCTTACGCCATGAAGTGGGTATCCATCAAAGAGAGCCGATTTTTGGCGGTATCGAGCAATGGATGAAGCTGCCGCACGTAACGGAATCCCTCTCGCAAAGGCGTGAAACAGTGATACGTAATGAGTGAAGGGCAAGAAGGAATGGCAAAAGCATTCTCTCGCGAGCCGCCGAGCACGGTATTTGGGAGGCAAGGAACAAGAGGCATGTTTTAGCTTCCCCAGCCGATGCTGGTAGAGAGGCCAAAGCTTAAGTGGTCTAAGAAAGGAGCTTCGCCATTTGCAGTCGCCGGCCAGCCATACACTCCAAACAGCGAAGCACCCGGTGTCAGAAGGGTAGGGATGGAGCCCTTGCTACGTGGGATGACAACTGATCAAGAAGTGAGCGAAAAGAACGCCACCAGCAAGTTCCTTAGCTCTCCTGAATCCCAGTGGGGATTACCCCTTCTTCTCTTCTCGGCGTAGGTACTCCAGAATTGCTTCGACTACTAGGTAATTGACCGAGCGGTCGCGCTTATTCCCTAGACGGATCAGCCGTTCGACTGGTTTCTCCTCCATCTTCTTCTGTGGGACATAGATCGACAGCTTATCGAGGATCTCCTTCTTCGCCATGTTGTTCACCCCCTTATCAGTTTCATCTGCTCTAGCATAGCATGTATGGCCTTGCCTGTCAAGCATAGAGAGTGGATGGTATGAGACGATGCTAAATAGCAAGAGGGGGTGCTTGCCCCATCGCGAAGCGGACGGATGCACAGGCGTACTACGTGCTGTCACATCACTAAGGGCTGTGTGTACTGGGCCACGCTGCAATCGATCGCGTCACTTCGCGTCCGAGGGATTCCTGGCATGGAGGGCGAGAATGTTGATTACGGAGTTCGTCACGTGAATCAGCAACACAGACGTCCTCCTTGGGAGCGTCCCACGTCCTGGCCCACTATTTGCTTTACCTGTACGGTCATGTGGTGATAGATGGTTTGTGACGAAAGTGCCAACCAGGGAAAGACGATGGTTGGAAAAATCAGGATGCATGTGTTTCGCGACGAACACGGAACTCACGTTGATAATGTGCCAAAGCTGGCTGAGTACGGTTAACCAAGGCACGGTTGGGCTAGTGCCTTCGATTTCGCAGCTTTGCTGTTTCATGGAAGCTTGCAACCTAGAGAGATGCTAATTCGATTTCCTGTTGTCGTGCTGTTTGTAGGTCTGCTGAGCGTCGTTCCCTCGGTGGGGGGAATGGACGTCATTCAGGTGGACAAGGGGCCCGCGATAACTGTTGAGCAGGCCTCAATTAGTACCTGCTGTTGGAAGACTTACATAAGCGAGACATATGGGTTTGAGATGAAGTACCCACAGGACCTCGCTGTGCAACAGGAAATCCCGCTGGCCGTCATTGAGGGGACTATGCTCAGACTCTCGCTGGCCGATCGCACGTATTACGATGGGACTAACCTAGTAGAGGCATCTCTGTTTGTTGGGGTTACGCCAGAGAAGGCGTATTCTTCAGAGCGGCTATGCGATGGGTTCCCAAACTTCTCCACGCGTGAAGACCCGGTAGAGACACGGGATATCTCTGGGGTGACCTTCTCGAAAGTCTCATCTTGGGAAGGAGCAGTGGGCCACCAGTACGGCGTGATCACGTATTCTGCCTTGCATGGAGGAAGCTGTTACACGCTTGCCTTGTTCATTCACTGCATCAACGTCCATGTCTTTGATCCGGGAACCATCTCCGAATTTGATAAGGCCGCGGTATTAAGGCTATTTGATCAGGTCATATCCACCTTCAGGTTTCGGAAGCTCGGCGGACAGCTGCTGTTATAGCCTGTGCGCCATGGGCGCGTTGCCTGCTACTCATGATGTTGCGCGACTAAGAGTTAATCACCGTTAGCATCTGAAAGAAAGGGGGTCTCATGTCCAAAACGATAATGCTGGTGATCGTGCTCGTTGTAGTCACGACCGTGTCTTGCCTTGCGGATCAGCTAGCTTGGAATTTGCGTGGAACTTGCGAAGAAGCGGCCAAGCGCATCAGCCGCAATTCGATTGTCCTATCATATTGTTCTAATTGTAGCAACGAGCATGTAGAGGTATGGCTGGTGAAGGGAATCATCGTTGCCCCAACGGCGGCGTACGACTTGTTTGAAGTGAATGTTTTCGGGATACGCTTGTACACGTCAAAGGAGCCATTCAGAGAGAAGGGGTACTCGGAGCCAGTCCAATATGAAGCCGTCACCGGACACGGGTTCTCGCGGTGGTTCATCGCGGGGATTGATCTGGCCTATGTCTATATCCCCACGAGTGAGGGAACGTTCCGGTGCCTTGGCAAGGTCATCGAGCGCGAGTGCATCATCAATGTAGATACAATTAGCCTTCCGCATCAACTTCTTGAACAAGTCAAGCGGCAGTTGGAAAGAGAAAACAAGAAGGAGATGCTAACCTGGCAATGAAGCTGCTGGGTTCCTCACGCAGCTTTCCCGTGTAGCGGCGCTTCTGGGGGTGTTAGACTCCCACATTAGCATGATCGCGAAGCGCTTTCATGAGACCATGCAATCCTAAGAATGAAGGTCTGCCCCCAGCTCTTCCTCGATTTCATCAGTTTCGATTTCACCTTAGAGTCATTGGAGGAAGTACAAGGGGGAAGAAGGGAAGGGTCCATTAGACACGCAAGATAGATGAGGCCGCGGGCAATCTCAGATGGGCTGTGTGAGCAGGAAGAGAAGGTCTCTCGATTCCCGATACTGAATGTGCTTCCTTCGAAGAAGGCAAGCTATTCACAACTGTCATCCGGCCCCGGAATTGTCTTCCCAAGGTAGTGAGAGAACTGCTCATTCAGCTGGCAACCTATTGTTTGTGTCTTCCGAAGCAATCGCCATCGATCTGCTTCGGTCAGACCATCACCGACAGCCGTCCAGCCTCGCGGAAAGCCAAGTTCCTCCTCTGCGTCTTCGATGACCTTGTTCAATGAACGAAAATACGCAGCGGTGAAGTACCATCGATCGTCCAATTGACACTTGAAATGGAGCATGCAATCGTAGACAAGATCAAGAAGCGTCACGAAGTACGTCTCGCAAATTGAAGAGACATCTTCGCTTGGCACATCACGCAGATCCTGCGTTGGCACGAAGTAATACCTCGTCTTGAGAACCCCATCCTCGTCCCTCCATCTGGAAGCTCCGCCGACAATTGTGTCGCCAATGTGGACTGAGATTCGGCGATACTGGTTGAAGAACTGACAGATCGGATCAGCTCTCAGGGCGTTCTGGTGTTCGTTGTACCAATCCGAGAACCCGGGGAGATCAGAAAGAACCGACTGCACTGCAAACGTGATACTCCTTGCAGAACTAGCAAACGCATCAAAGTAGCACTGCGCAGCAAAAGGATTCAAGGTAGACTTCGAAGCCTCGTGCAGAAGGAACCGTGCTTGCTGCACCTTGTACTCAAGTACGCTTACTGATCGTGACATTCATTCCCCCTCTGCAACCGCTTTGCGGGAATGGAAATCGTTGCCGCTTCACCCAACAGCCACCGTTGCAAGACCGAAATAGACCGCGCGCAGTCAGCCTTGAGTGCACATCCCCAGATCACACCTCTGCGCCATCCAAGACGACGAAGCTCAGCTAGCTGGCATGCGTCTCGCTCAACGTTGTCCCGAATCTTCTCTTCCCAGAACTCGCGATTCGTCTCAGGGAGCCTGGATGCCGGGCATCCTTGGTGTCCATGCCAGAAGCAGCCGTGAACGAAGATCACAGCCTTGTGCTTGGGGAGCACAATATCGGGGCGACCAGGTAGGCTTCTCACATTCTTGCGAAACCTGAAGCCGCGCTTGTGAAGCTCCGATCGAACCAGTCGCTCCAATTGCGTCTCGGAACCGCGTACGCGGGACATGGCACGGCTGCGCTGCTCGCGTGTCATGAAGTCGGTCATCGGTCACGTCCAGCCGTCGATCCTGTCCTGGGAACATGTACTAGCACGCTTGATTTCGTCGCAGGTCATCCCTGCTTTGTCTTGAGGCGCACCCACTCGGACTGAGTAAGGGCGACTCGGGAGATCTGGTTGCCGAAGAGCTCCGCTGCATGTTGCGCATGCTCGGTCTTCAGCTCCGCGATCCACTCAAATTGCCGCTTGTCAACATCCGAGAAGACGAAGGGTCCGTTGTCTTTCTGTGTTGCGCGAGCGTTCCGAAACGACGATACACAGATACATGACGTCGATGGCTTGTACTTCAGCCTGAGCACCTCACCAGTTGGATCGATTACACAGTGAGTGAAGTTCTCGTTCTGTTTCCTCTCCGAGAGCGCGCAGAACAAGAAGGTATCGCCGTTGCTATCCAGCCTGACACTGTCGCATAGGGGTTGAAGACAGAGCCGATAACGCTGCTTGCCGTCGAGCTCCTTCACGATAACGCCAAGGTGTAGCTTCCTCACTGAGGTTTCGTACATCATTCGCTGGCTCATGAGGGCTCCCAGTCGCTCCTGGATGTCTTCTCCTCCCATGTTCTTAAGAAGATACTTTGCTAGCTTTCTCTTTCGAGAATCGTCCTTCCAGATGCGAGTCCCATCTGCGTTGGATTGCACTAGACCTGAGATTTGAGAGCCAGTCTTCCCCTCATAGTCACCTTCTAGCTCAGGCCCGTTGCAGAGTACATCGAGCGCGAACTCCTGCGCATCTACACCTTGACCAATCGCCAGTGCAGGGTTTGTAGGCTCTAGCCATTCTCGTTTGCACCAATCTTCAATAATCTGTCGTATCTCTGACGCAGAGCCCAAAGCTGAATCTGCGAGTGTGTCTTCAAGGACAGCTCTCAACTCGTTGGACAGCAGATCAGGCACAGATTCAAAGGGTTCCTCTGGCAGCACGAGTGCTCGATGAGTAAAGAATGCTGCGTCAAGGTTCTCGCTGAATCGTGCCAGAATTCGACGATTGTTCGAGCGCAGCTTCGCTATGCTCCGCAGGGCTATTCCTTGCAGCAGTCCAGATGAGAGCCTTGAGAACTCTAGTATTGTGCGATCTGCAAGATGTTTCTCGGGTACGTAGTGATCGGAGAACTCGGCTAGGTTTGGGTTCTCCTTCTTACCCAGTACGACAACACGACAGAATTCTGTTGTGAGTACTAAACCATTTGTCTCAGATTCGACCTCAACGTTGTCCTCGCCTAGTCGTGCGACGAGATCATCATATACTTTGCTGGCAACATCCCCTAGATTAGGCTGCAGCGTATAGATCAACACAAGACGCAACTGCTGAGGGACTTCACCATGGCTCTGCTGAGTCAAGCCACCAGCTAGTTTCGTTGCATTCACACCCAAATCACTATACAAGTTCCAATCCACAATGACAACGTCAGCTGTCGTGCACAGCCTGTAAACTTCTGATTGAGATCCGAATGAAGCGCCTACTCGAGGCTGGTAGAGGGAGCAGATGATCCGCTTCTTGGCGAAGCTGTTCTGCACAACATCGAACGAGGCCTCATCACTATCCTCTGCGGATTGCTCATCAGAAACACTCGTTGCGTCGGTTCCTGGTGTCGAAGCCAAGTTTTTGGTTGCTGCTTTTCTTCCGGCTAATTTCGGTGTCACTGCTTGTCCAGGGGTGGGCCTACGACGGTCCTCGTATATGTGATCGTCGACTAGAACAACCGTTTGCACGTACTCCTCGGCAGACCGGAACACGAAATTCTCGAATGCCGTCAAATCAGTCCTCATTCCTGACATCACCCCACGACAAGACGAACTGCACGCCCTCCCCGTCAGGAACCTGTCGGTTCAACGCGAGCGCCATCCCTTCCTTCTGCAGTACGCGTCTAGAGATAAAAAGGCCCAAACCCCTTCCGTGCGGCTTACGAGAAAAACCCTGCTCGAAAACCGCTTCGACGTCTCTCGCATGGATAGGGGGGCCGTTGTTCTGAATGAGATAGGCTTGCCCCAGGCAATCTAAGGTGATCAGGCGAGCACCTGCTCGATCCTTCAGCCAGAAGATGAAGTTGTCAATGAGATTCACGAAGACTGGGTAGATCGTGGATGGAAAGCTGTGTAGGGAGCTCTCAAGAAACTCTTGTGTAGCCTCGAGTCGGATGTGATGTCTGTCGAGGCGAACTGCGAATAGAGTACGAATGTAATCAAGGATCTGGTTCCCCGTGATGTCGATGCGGTGCCGATACATTCGCCGTTGCAGGGGAGTAAAGAGATTCAGGTGAGCATCCAGATGATCGAAGTTCGCCCTGATCTCATTGTAGATAGGAAGAAGATCATCATTCTCTCGCGCCCACGCGCGAAGCTCTGTTAGCTGGTTACGGATCATCCGAATTGCTGCCTCGAACTCATGGTTAATGATGGCAACAGCAAGACCAAGCTGAACCAGCTCCTCATCTGCATCGGCCTGTTCTTGCAGTGACTGGAGTTCGGTCTCCATCGCCTCGGTCATATCGAGCTGACTGACGTCGATCTTCTTCTCAAGCCCTTCGGCAATCCCTGCCAGCAGCTCGCGTACGCCTCCGAGTTTCTCGCTGTTCCTAGCCGCGACATCATCGATGCGTCGCTCATACTCCGCTCGAATTGCTTCGATCCGATCGGGAGGCAAGTTGGCCAGATCCTTGTGCGCCAGATCATCCTTGACCTCTTCAATCACATCGCGGAGCTCTCGAATGGCAGAGCGCGTTGTCTCCAAACTTGCCTTCCGCGTTTCACCTGCCGTTGTCGTAAGCTCTGCTGCCTCAGTCTTGATGATTGCTGTCTGTTTCTCCGCGGCGTTCTTGATGAGTTCCTGGAGACGTTGGCGCTGATCGATGTAGATGCGGGCCTGCTCCGCCATGGAGCCCAAAGTCTCGCTCACTGTCCTCACAAACGGGCCGAAGACCTTCTCCTCGAGCCTTTCGAGCTCTTGCCGATAAGCCTGCCAATCGCGAGTAAGTGCCTTGGTCAGGCCAACTCCACGTGGCCGTGCGACCGTGTACGCTGCTCGGATCTCAGCAAGGCGCAGATTTGCTTCCCGCTCAGCGCCCAGCAGTTCTTCCGATGCGGCGTCGGGATCCTTCATGCTTGCAGCAGAATTCATCCGATCCCGAACATAGTCCATGAGCTGTTTCGTCTCAGCCTCTGGGCGCGATTCCTGAGCCTTCTTGAAGAATTCCTCAAGCTGCGCCCGAAGCCGATTTCGTTTGGCTGTCGTTTGCTGCTCGCGCTTGCGTCGAGCCTTCTCTAATCGCTCCAGCTCATGCTTTCGCTCCCGGAAGTAGTCACCCAGCGGAGCCTCTTTGCGATAGAAGTCCGCTGCCAGCTGGATGAACAGATTCTCAAGCACCGACTTGAGTTGCCGATAGGCCTTGTTTTTCTGAAAGCCTTCGCGACCTGCCTTCTCCCGCAGTGCGTCGTTCCTTGCCCGCGTTAGACTAACTGCCCCGTAGATCCGGCGATACGAGAAGTAGTAGTATCCAGCCCCCTTGTTCCTGCGCTGTTCGATATCGAGCCAGTCAACATCCGAATTCCCGTACGGTAGGATCCGGAGCCGATCCCGGTATACGTAGAGGCCGCCGATTGCCTCGAGTTTTCGGTTCAGCATCGCCCAGTCGTCGGCATCAGCCAAGCTCGCGCGTTGTTCTCCTTGGAGGTAGCCAAACTCGACTTTGAGCGGTCCGCATGCCGTTGTCTTTCCTCCCCCATCCGGCCACGAAATTACGTGGTCGAGGTACTCCTGGTCGTAAACACGAACCGTGCCCTTGAATTGTCCGAACTCATCAATCTCGCCGCATACATACTGATCAGAGATTCCAAGTTCATCCTTGGTGAAGAACTCATGTGTTCCAATGAGATCCTCATTGCGGGTGTTGGTGGGCCAGAAGCGAAACGATGTCTCAAGGACAGAATCCTCGTTCTCATGGAATGTCGAGTTACAGAATCCGAGCAGGCACTTGCTGAATTCCTTCGTCTTGCTCTCTCGCTCCGCCTCAATGTCTGCCAGAATGGATTCGTCGGCTGGGGCGATATAAAAGTGTGTTCCACATCCTCCATCCGCTAAGGAGGGTCCCCCGACCGCGTCTACAAAATCTTGGGGGTCTATCTGGAAGTCCTTGACATCCGAGAGGATGGTGCTCAAGTCGCATTCCGGGAATCGCTCCTGAAGGGCTGCGATATTGGCTTCGTTCTCCGCCAGGAGGCTCCTGACCTGTCTAGCCGTGGGGAGCTTGCCGTCGTCAATGGTTTCGATGGGAATCTCTATATCCTCAAGATTCAGCGTTGGCTGCTCAAAGAGCCCCCAATGAATGTAGCACATGACAAGCGTGCCTGGCTGCTTGCCCTTTGACGACCGTGTGAGCACGAGTACCTGAGGTCCGAGAAAGGCGATGGCAAGTCGCCCAATTCCTTTTTCTCCCATGATTACACGCTCTGGCTTTCCGGGAGGGGTGCGCGAGCCCCCTTCATCAATTGCCGTCACTTTGCTATCGGTGCCCAATACTAGCCAGTTCGACTCAAACTCCTCTCGAGTCATCCCAATGCCGTCATCCCGGATCACCAACAGCAGATCGGATTTGAAGAAATCCGCTTCGACATGGTCTGCATAGGCGTCATGGGCATTCTTGAACAGCTCGTTTATTGCTGTAGACGAACCGGCAATTTGCTGCCTGCCAAGCATGTCGACAGTCCGGGCTCGTGTTCGGAATCTAGCCATCGTTGGAGTGCTCCTTGAAGTGCTTCACGAAGTGACGTCCGAACACTTCAGCTAGACGCGGAGGAACGGCATTGCCAATTTGGCGCGCCATCGATGCCATCGAGCCATGGAACTGGTGCCACCTGGGAAATGTTTGAAGTAAAGCCGCCTCCCGGATGCTTATTGCACGATCCTGCTCTGGATGCCCGAAGCGTCCGTTTGAAAGGCTAATGCAGCGAGTGGTAAGTCCTGTCGCAGGCTTGTCCCAGCTCATTCGCCCGTATACATCGGTGTGCCCGCTGTAACCATCGTGACAGCGGAGTCTGAGATGAGCCGGCCATTTTTCTCTTCCTTCGCCTGTTTGGCAACATCGAATTCGTTTGAGGTTTATGTCACGAAGCGCAGCTGCCCGGTGAAATGGATCACTCGGGTGATGCTCGCCTGCAGCAATCGGAGGGAGCGATTCAATTGTATCGCGGACATATCGATAACGACACCTTCTCCTACTGTGGGGGCCATGGGTCGGGGCAGGCAGGTCAATCTTCCCCAGTTGGCTTGCAACAAGCACGAAGCGCCGCCTGTGTTGAGGCACGCCGTAATCCTGCGAAGCAACGATACCGGATTTTAAGGAGTATTTCATGCGTTCTAATGAAGAAACGAACGCGGAAAGCGGACCTTCATTCTGATTCAGGTTCTGTATACCAGGCACGTTCTCCACAAATACGAATTCAGGGACGAACTCTTTGACGAACTTAAGGAATTCCAAGAGCAACGGAACTCTGTTGTCATCTGCGCGATGTCGAGTGTTCTGTTTTGTAAATGGTTGACAGGGTGCACAGCCAGAGAAAAGGAGGGGATGTCCAGAGCACCGTCGCACAAGAGCACGGATTTCTTCAGGCTCGACCTCTTCGATTACTCTGCCTTCAAGCGTGACATCTTTGAATTTTGGATAGCGGAGGAAGGAGGCACGCGCATCATCGTCGCTATCAAGCGCATACGCGACTTCGATGCCTGCCCTTTCAAAGCCAACGCAGGTTCCCCCACACCCAGAGAAGAAGTCAAAGACCTTGATCGGTAGAGAAAGCGCCTGGGACATTTTCACTACTCCTCTTCCAAGTAACTGCTTTGATATCTTACAACATAGCTGGGGAATTTTCTTCTCCCCACTGTATATCTACAATGTTCGGGTTAGATCTTCATTCTAGGTGTTTCTTTGCCACAACCAGCGTCCTCAGAACTTATCGCAGGCTGTCGCTGCCAGCGGCTCTTGCCATCTGAAATTGGTTCAGGTGGAACAGCCACCTTTATCCTTTTGCAAGGAGGACTCACAAGTTCAAGGCCCGTCAAGTGAAGTATACTCCTTTTCGGGGGTCGAGCAAGCACCAAGAATGACGATCTCGTAGAGTTTGACTTAGCGTCATGAGTGGTAGGTGTGGGTGATTGGTATTCGTCGCCCCATCCTGAACGTTCTTGGGAGACTTTGACTTCCAGGCTAAGTTGGCGGCAGAAGTCTCTAGAGGTCAAGCAGGATTCTCAAGCGATCTTCGATTTGCAGGAGCGTTATGCCGCTCACGGTGCCCCAGCGTTCTCTAAGTCGCTCCCTGGATATCGAACGAACATCCTCGCACTTGACATAGCTCACTTGTTTCAAACCTCCCTCGGGAGGCTGGATCTCAATGTGAAACGGGATGCCCTTGGCTTTGCTGGTCAGCGAAAGGATTACCACTAATTCCGCTGGCCCTGCGTTGAATGCATCAACCGAGACCACGAGAGCCGGGTGTTGTCCACCCTGCTCGTGCCCGAGGAGGTCTACGCCCCAGATCTCTCCGCGCGCTGGGTAGGGCACTAGGCGTCCCTCAGATCATCGCCAGACGTGGCATTCTAGGCCTCACGTTCGGCGATCTCCTCGGCCCATTGGGCATCGTCTTGCCTTAACGTTGCGTATGCTCGGTTTGCTTGGTCCAGGAAAATACGCCGCCTGTATGCGTCGATGGCGTGATCCAGGACATCCTGAGTCTTTTGCCCCGTCTGATTCGCAAGTTGGTCTAAAGCTCGCTTTGTTTCACGCTTGATCCTCACAGTTGTAGTTGTCATGCGAATCCCTCCGTCGACTTGCTGCGATCTAGTATACGTATGTGTTACGCTCTTGTCTACACAAAGAGTTGTCACATGCTCTCCTCGCATGAGATTCACCGCCTCGCTTCATGCTTATCTTGCATGAGACAACTCTGCAATTGCTTTTCCGTACGTTTTCGCGTACGATGTATCATTCGGCAGTCATGGAGGTCAGAAATGCCTACGGTAAATGCAACTGAAGCCAGATCTAGACTATACAAGCTACTGGATGAGATTGCGCAGTCCCACGAACCGGTCCTGATCACGGGCAAGCGAGCAAACGCAGTGCTCATCTCCGAGAATGACTGGCGGTCGATACAGGAAACGCTTCATCTGCTATCTATCCCGGGCATGCGTGAGTCGATTCGTGAGGGGTTGAAAACGCCCGTTGAGGAATGCACGGACAAGCTCGATTGGTGAACTGGAAGATCGTTTTCACGAGGCAGGCCCAGAAGGATGCGCGGAAGCTGTCTGCTGCAGGTCTCAAGCCCAAGGCAGAGCAATTACTACAAGTACTCCAAACTGGTCCCTTTCAAGACCCTCCACCGTTCGAGAAGCTTGTTGGAGATTTGACGGGAGCGTACTCGCGGCGGATCAACATACAGCACCGCCTTGTCTATCAGATCCTCAAGAAAGAAAGGGTTGTGAAGGTGATCCGCATGTGGACGCACTACGAATAGTCCAGGAGCACATCGATGAAACAGTCCTCTTGCCTTGATAGTTGGGAAGGTGCATCTAGCGAAAAGCGAATACGCCCGAAGGGACTTATGAACCCGGTAACTCGATGGTGCATTGAGTTGCTTGCGAGTTTGCCGATTAATTGCGAGGCAAACTCAGGGGATCAAGTCTCCAGTCAGGAGCATCTCATGAAATCAGGGCCAGGTTTGAAACCTGGCCCCACTTTCATGACATACGCCCGAAGGGACTTGAACCCCCAACTCCCGGTTCCGAAGACCGGTGCTCTATCCAGTTGAGCCGCTGATGTAAATCCTCATACTGACATGCATATGCAGGAGTATAATGGCCTGGCGACGTTGCCTTTGCGTGCTTTCTCGCGTAGCCCTATCCGCCAAGCGCTCAACGAAGAACCAATTGTGAAGGTGATCCGCATGTGGGGTGATGCAGTAGTACAAGTGTCGTCACGGCAGCACTCGCGCGTAGCGCGCTCTTCGTCCGATTTGTTCGAAACCCAGCCGTTTGTACAATCGTGTGGCAGAGGGGTTGTTCACATTGACGTCGAGCAGCACATGATCAGTGTCTACTGAACAGAAGCGTTTCAATACCTCGATCATGAGTGCTGATCCGATGCCACGCTTGCGCCACTCTGGCAGAACTCCAACCTGAACAATCCACCCCTCGGCGCAGACAACAAACCCCACTGGCACGTCACCCTGATAGGCCAGCAGCGACAACTTGGCACGAAAGTCATCGTTCTCCGTACCCAGCCAATCTACCCATTCGTCTTGGCTCCAGTTTGGAAAACCAGGCCGCTCCCGAAAAGCTGCTTGGTAGACAGCAAAGAACTCACTAGCTAGAGCGGGTGTCCAGGTTGCGAATCTGATGTCGGGAGGGACCGGGGCATCGGGGAGAGGCGTGTCCAGATTGCGCCGCATAACATCCTCCGCAAACAGTTGCTTGAAGCCATGCTGTTCGAAGAGGTCGACTGCTCCTGCACTGAGCGATTCAGTGGCAACTAGCATTACGTGAGGCCGATTCGGGGGACTGATCGATAGAAGCCTGCTTGCCTCTGCAATGCTCCATTCGAGCAATAAGGTCCCTATTCCGCGCTTGCGACACCTCGGGTGAACCTGCCCTACAATCGTTGCTCGATAGTCATCCGGTGTATGCGTCGCCTGTATTGCACCGCAAGCGACCAGCCGCCCGTTTGCTTCGAATGCACCGATGGACGTCCCTGGCAAGGCGGGCAGATAATGCTCTTGGATGTAGGTGTCTGCGGCACCCAGGGGGAGACCTCCATTTGTTTCAAGGCAGGCGGTCGCGAGCGCAGTGATCGCCGCGACATCATCTTGTTGTAGTGAACGCCACGAAAGCCCGGGAACGGTTGGTGTGATCTTATTCTCATCCGGGAAATCCATGTTGTCGCTCCATTGCGCGTATTGTCTTACCCGCTATAGACGCTCGGCCCGCCTCTGCAGTCAGTGTAACCGATCACGTCTGACAAGAGCGCCAAGGTCTCCGATGTTGGTGCCTGTTCCAATGCTGAACATGAATACGCCCTGAAGGGGGCTCATCTTCGATGAGCTTGCGAGATGGCTTTGGCATCTCGTGTTCGGTTCCGGCTACCCTTTCGGGCAGCTTGCGAGTTTGCCGATTAATTGTGAGGCAAACTTAGGGGATCAAGTCTCCAGTCCGACGGATATCACAAAAACGGGACCAAAGGCTTGTCCCCGCTTCCGTGAAATACACCGTTCTGGATGAGTTTTGAACTCTTCCCTGGTCAAGTTACGAGGAAGTTGAGTCCCTGCTGGTTGTTTCTCGATAGAGACGTGCGGCTCCTCGCTCTACTTCTGCACCGATTCTAGGTGTTCAGGTCAGGGTGTCGTTGGTTTGTATACCTTTTCTCGGTACCCTGATTTCACCATGATAACGAAGTTTGAGCTGAGGTACGACTGCCCGTCGACGGTGTGGTGTGTCTTCGCACACTACTCATGGGTAGGTCGTTATCCTACCGACACTACTGGAGCATGATGGCTGTATATTCACTGTTGCAGGACAGCGATATTCGGGCAATTGCTGATAGCTACGGCCTGACGATGGTCGATTATGAACCTATTGCGGCTGGCGCAGGGAATTCCAATTACCTAGTACGGGCGCAACAAGCCAGCTATGTGTTGACGGTCTTTGAGGACACAACACTTGCCCTGACAGTTGAACATGGGCGGTTGTTGTCGCTATTGAAGGAGTACGCATTCCCCTCGCCACGTCCACTTTTTGCTGTCAATGGGAAGATAGCAATAGCGCACAATGACAAACCGGTGATGATGAAAGAGTATCTGGCTGGGCGAGTGTACCGGTATCCGAACAAGACGATGCTGCATCAAGTAGGGACGGCAATGGCGAAGTTACATCAGGTGCCGTGGCCGGATGTTGTGTCAATTAGGCGGCCATATGGTGTGCAGAAGTTTTCGAGTATCCAAGGGCAGAACATCGACACAGAATATGAGAATTGGATAGCCACGCGACTTCCCTATCTTGAACAGGAGAAACCGCAAGGATTGCCGCGAGGATTGATCCATGGAGACATATTCTATGACAACGTGCTGTTTGAGGGCACGAGACTGAAGGCGATTATTGACTTTGAAGATGCGACTTATGAAGACAAGGTGTTCGATCTGGGGATGGCGATTGTCGGATTGTGTAGGGGAGGGCAAGGCGTCGTGCCTGAGAAGGCGCGAGCGTTGGTGGAAGGGTATGAGCAGATCCGGGAGTTAGAGGAAGCAGAGGCGAGAGCTCTGCAGTTGTATGTTGAGTATGCTGCGGTAACGGTTTCCTGTTGGCGGTATTGGAAATACTATGTCGATGCGCCAAGCGTGGAAAACGCTGACAAACATCGGCAAATGGTGCGCGTGGCAGAGCGAGTACGGAATATCTCGAAAGCAAGATTCTTGGAGATGGTTCTTGGCTGAATCGTCTGAGCTCAGGGGATCAAGTCGCCAGTCAGGAGCATCTCATGAAATCAGGGTCAGGTTTTAAACCTGGCCCCGCTTTCATGACATACGCCCGAAGGGACTTATGAACCCGGCAACTCGATGATGCATTGAGTTGCTTGCGAGTTTGCCGGTTCATTGTGGGCAAACTCAGGGGATCAAATCGCCAGTTAAGAGCATCTCATGAAATCAGGGCCAGGTTTTAAACCTGGCCCTGTTTTCATGAGATACGCCCGAAGGGACTTATGAACCCGGCAACTCGATGATGCATTGAGTTGCTTACGAGTTTGCCGATTCATTGTGGGCAAACTCAGGGGATCAAGTCGCCAGTCAACCGGAATTGGAAAAGAGGGCAAGGGGAATGACTCGTTCTTGCCCTCTTTTCCAATTACGCCCTGAAGGGGGCTCATCTTTGATGAGCTTGCGAGATGGCTTTGGCATCTCGTGTTCGGTTCCGGCTACCCTTTCGGGCAGCTTACGAGTTTGCCGGTTCATTGTGGGCAAACTCAGGGGATCAAGTTGCCAGTCAAGAGCATCTCATGAAATCAGGGCCAGGTTTGAAACCTGGCCCCGCTTTCATGACATACGCCCGAAGGGACTTATGAACCCGGCAACTCGATGGTGCATTGAGTTGCTTGCGAGTTTGCCGATTCATTGTGGGCAAACTCAGGGGATCAAGTCTCCAGTCCGACGGATGTCACAAAAACGGGGCCAAGGACCTGGCCCCGCTTTCATGACATACGCCCGAAGGGACTCACGAACCCGGCAACTCGATGATGCATTGAGTTGCTTACGAGTTTGCCGGTTCATTGTGGGCAAACTCAGGGGATCAAGTCGCCAATCAGGAGCATCTCATGAAATCAGGGCCAGGTTTTAGACCTGGCCCCGCTTTCATGACATACGCCCGAAGGGACTCGAACCCCCAACCCCCGGTTCCGAAGACCGGTGCTCTATCCAATTGAGCTACGGGCGCGTACCCAAGGTTTCTATCAGAAGGCTTGGGTGTGTTCGAGTTTCGTGTCATGAAACTCTTGCCTGTCGACAATGGAACCCAATGCCCTCTGTTGCCTCGGATTTGGTGGGAGGAGTGACGGGACTCGAACCCGCGACCTCTGGGTCCACAACCCAGCGCGCTAACCACCTGCGCCACACTCCCCATTTTACATAACGCCATCTACGCCCGGGAGGATTCGAACCTCCGGCCAACGGCTTAGAAGGCCGTTGCTCTGTCCACTGAGCTACGGGCGCATCTTCTCAAAAGCGGAAGACGGGGATCGAACCCGCATAGCTGGCTTGGAAGGCCAGTGCTCTACCATTGAGCTACTCCCGCATCTAATCGGAGAGGCCGGATTCGAACCGGCGACCTCAGCGTCCCGAACGCTGCGCGCTAACCAGGCTGCGCTACTCTCCGATGAACCTTGCTAGTTCAAGCTCACAAAGTACGTTCTTGCGTCGCGTACTATGGTGAACATCAATACGGCATTATCATCCATGCCCTGCACCATCGAGTTCCAGTCATCGACCGATTGCACCGGTTGGCGGTTTATCTCACGGATGACATCGTCCTTCTCTAGTCCCGCCCAGTCAGCTCTGCTGCCTGAGTCTACGTCGATTATGACAACTCCACGCGGCGATTGCAATCCCAAACGCTGGGTAGTCGCAGAGGATATCGATTCTACCGTGATCCCGAACTTCTCGACGGCGTTCGTCTGCTTGTCGCTTGGCGTGTTTGTCGTGGCGAGTTCCTCTTCGCCGGGCTTCTCAGCCAGCGTCACTTGCACTTGCATCGGTGCCTCATCGCGCATGATGTCCAGGGTGACTACGCTCCCCACTGGCTTCGTCGAGATTGTCCTAATCAGCTCATCGGTCGATCCGACTGCCTCACCGTTAACCTTGGTGATAACGTCTCCCGACTTCATCCCCGCTTGTTCAGCGGGCGATCCGGAGATGGTGTCCGAGACGAGCACGCCTTCATCAGCGTTGACGCCGAATGTCTTCTCCATCGCCTTAGTAATGTCCTGAATGTAGACACCGAGGTAGGCGCGGGTGACCTTGCCCGTGGCGACGAGCTGGTCGAGGACGTCTTTCACTTGATTGATGGAAATAGCGAAGTTTATTCCTTCAACAGTAATCCCGCTTGATGACTCACGGGCGATCAACGTGTTGATTCCCACAACCTGTCCCTGCGCGTTCACGAGTGGGCCGCCGCTGTTGCCGGGATTGATCGCGGCGTCGGTCTGAATGAGATTGCTGTAGTATCCGTCGCCATCCGGCTTCTGAAGATCGCGCCCGACAGCGCTGATGATCCCCATTGTTACGGTGTACGACATCCCGACAGGATTTCCGATGGCGATCGCCCAATCTCCGATCTCCACCTTGGTGGAGTCACCGAGTGCTACCGTAGGGAGGTTGGATATGTCTCCATCGAGCTTCAGTACGGCAATGTCGAGCTGTTTGTCGCTTCCCACCACCGTTGCATCCCATGTCTCCCCGCTCGGGCTCGTTACGCGGATGGTGTCCGCACTATCGATAACGTGCTCATTTGTCACTATCAGCTTCTGGCCAGCGTAGTCGATGACGAATCCCGATCCGAGCGCCCGCTGTTGTTGCTGCTGCGGTGTCTGTGGCTCGCCGAAGAAGCGCTTGAAGAACGGGTCGTTGAATATGTCATTGGACTGATCTGAAACATCAACGGTGGCGGTGACGTCTACCCGCACCACCGCCGGGCTTGCTGCAGCGATGGCTGTCTTGATCGCTGACTGTCCCGAATCGCTGATTGCCTGATTTGTCGATTGATCCTGAGCGAGAACAGGCACTCCACCTACTGCCAGGTTCCCTGTTGTGTTGTTGAGCTGGGTTAGTGTTAGCCCCGCGGCAACGATGAACGCAAACAGAACACCGATCACTAAGATCCTTTTCCTATTCATTCTATCTTCCTCCTCAATTGTGTGAATGCGTGTTTGGAAAGCGATATGATTTTAGGTGTGAGGTGTGAAGATTAGATGAAGAACATAAGGACTGGGAGTGAAACTTCGGCTGGGAAGGTGCGCGCGATCGTCCTCCTCTCCGGTGGACTGGATAGCACACTCGCGGCAGCCATAGTCAAACATGCCGGGATCGATGTGATTGGCCTCACCGTGAGGTTTTTCGTCAATGCTGATGTAACGCGCGACGAAATGATCGCGGCGACGGCGCGATCGCTTCAGATTCCGCTTCGTACTCTCGACCTTTCCAAAGAACACCTGCAGGTGATCAAGCATCCGCGTCACGGCTACGGCTCCGCGGTGAACCCGTGTATCGACTGTCGAATCTTCATGCTGCAGGCAGCTTCGCGCGTGATGGAGGAGGAAGGCGCTAAGTTCGTTGTCACCGGCGAGGTGCTCGGTCAACGGCCGATGTCCCAGCATCGCCGAGCGATGGGAATGGTCTCCGCAGAGAGCGGCCTCGACGATCGCCTGCTGCGCCCGCTGTCGGCGAACCTCCTTCCCGATACGTTGCCGGTTAAGGAGGGCTGGATCTTGCGAGGTGATCTGTTCTCCATTTCCGGACGGAGCAGGCAAGAGCAGATGAGGCTTGCTGATGAGTTCGGGGTAACCGATTACCCACAGTCTGCCGGGGGCTGCATCCTCACCGACAAGGTGTACGGCGCGCGTCTGCGCGATGCGTTCTCGCATGTGGGCAAAGACGCGATGGGGATCGATGAATTCGTTATCCTTCGTTATGGTCGCCAGTTTCGGATTTCCGAGAAAGCTAAGGTATTTGTGGGACGAGACGAGCGGGAGAACAATGTCTTGGCGAGATTCACACGTGGGCGCTACGCGATCGAACCCTGCAACGTGATGGGTCCACTTGCCCTTGTTGAGGGTGATCCGTCCGAAGAGGAGCTATCACTTGCCGCCGGGATCGCCGCCCGCTACTGCGACCATGACGATGGGGCGACTGTTGCTCTGCGGGTTTCTCGTGGCGAGACGACACAAACAGTTGTGGCCACGCCTCTTCTGGCAGATGATCCACGCCTCGATGCCTGGCGAATCGAACCTAGGCGATGAGTGCTAGCGCCTCCTCGCGTGATGCCTGATTCGTGCGGAATATCCCGCGTATCGCTGAGGTGATCATCTTCGTCCCAGGTTTCTTCACACCGCGCAGGGTCATGCACAGGTGTGTCGCTTCGATGCGGACGAGGACGCCGTAGGGATCGAGACGATCCATCAACGCGTCGGCAAGCTGAGAAGTGAGCCGCTCTTGTAGTTGCGGGCGGGAGGCGGCGATGTCGAGAGCGCGCGCCAGCTTGCTTATGCCGACAATCCGGTTTCCCTTGGGGATGTACACGATGTCCGCCTCACCGATGAACGGGAGGAAGTGGTGCTCGCACAGGGAGAAGAACGGAATGTCCTTGCTGACGACCATTTGGTCGTAGTCCTCGTCAAACAATACCTGGAGGACATCCGACGGGCTACGGTCGGCCTGGGCAAAGAATTCGGCGTACATCTCCGCTACGCGCCGAGGCGTGTTACTGAGCACCTCGTCGTTTAGCCGTTCGGCTCCGATTCCCCGCAGAATCAACTCCATCCCTTGTTCAATCAGCTTCTTGTTCATTTCCCCTCCTCAAGTGCGGATGGTAGACTAGAAGGCTATTCAACGCAACCTCTTACAGGTCAGCGTGCACGCAGCGCCCGCCACCCGTTCATCACAAGGCGCAGCGCAACGCACAGGAAGATTCCCAGCACAAGCCCGAGAACAAGGCCATTTGCACTGCGCAGAAGCGAGAGCAGGAACGGTGTGTGAGCATGGGCGAAGGTGTTCAGAATAGACGCCTGCCCAATCAGGCCAAAGAGCAGGAAGAGGGGACGATAATGATGAAGCGTGACATCTCCCTTGCTTGCCCCGAACAGGAAGAGCAACGGGTGTCCGATCAAGAATTCCTTGAAGCGCGGTCGCGCGATGAACAGCGTCTCCAGTAGGGAGCGCATCCTCGTCTCCGTTCCCCCGACTAATCCGTCCGTGTTTCCGCTGCGCATGATAATGAATACGATTAACCCCGCAGAGGCTGCAAGGGCCAGACCACGAAGGAGAATCCCGCCGAGGGGCAAGCGCCTATTATTACGCGTAGCACTCAGCGATTCTCTCCAAGCGTGCCACCTGCCTCGGTAGGCGATAGCAAGTCCGACCAGCGGGGGCAGAATGAGGGAAACCTTCACCCCCCGAAACGAGGCAACCTTCAACAGGAAGATCGGCTGTGACAAGAACGCCGAGAGGAGAAGAGCGCCAACGAGTGACGTGCCGGTGAACGTTAGAACCAGTCGAAATCCGGCGCGCCAGCCGGTCTTTGTCGAGGCGAGGATGAGGAGAACGGCGTACGTCGGGGCAAGGATGGTGATTAGAAGGGCGTCCACCTGACAGAGAATGGTTGTCTCAAGGCCCAGTGGCAGGAGCGCGCCCGCGCCGGAAAGCAGGAGTGCTGCAACGGGAAGCGATGGGATCAATCGCAGGAGGATGAGAAGGAGAAGGGCGCAAAGCCCAAGATGAAGGACGATGACGGCGGCTTGGCTGTAGGTAGGTGGTGAAAGTGGGAGCGAGCCATTGCGGTAGCTGGAAGCTTCGAGGCGCGACAGAATGTCCTTGTAATAGGCAATCGTCTGAGCGGGTGTGTCGCCCGGGATTGGCGTGAGGATGAGGGCGCGGATCCCTCTCTCGCGGACGGCTCTCTCCCAGCGGGAAACAAGGGCGGAAAGCGACGACGTGCGCAAGTCTCCCTCTGGGATCTCGTGCCCACGAATGACATTGCGATACCCCTCGCTCCACAGAGCTTGCGTGAGATCGAGAGCGTAAAACTCGCGGGATATTAGAGGAATGTCATCGTTCATGAGCCTCATTACCAGCGGATCGGCTGCTGTAATGCCTCTGTCTGCCCACCAGGCGAGAAAGGTTCCGTTATCCACAACTTGCGGCAGTGAGTTCACGTCAACGATGAGAACGGTGGCAAGACCAGAATCACTGATTTCTCGTAGAGAGACAGAACTTCCATTGGAGAGGGCTGATGCGCGTATTGCCACTGCGGTGATGTGCAGATCAGCAAGCTGCGACAACGAGAGATTACCAGCGTCCTCCGCGATGCTGATAAACCCACGATTCCTCTCCTCCCAACCCACGCGCGAGATGACAAGAACAAGCGCGATCGCAAGAGCCGTGGCAAGAAGAGCATAGCCCATGATTCTCAACGCGCGATGCATGATGTCCTACGGTAGCGCAATGCTACTAGCCACACAACCTGCTGCTTGCATAGCCCCGGGGAATGATTGTTGTAAATCAGCAGACCGTTTCCTAAACTCACATCTTGAGAGTAACCAACCAAGCTTGGCAAGTGTCCATTGAGGAGGGATCGATGGCAGAACGTGAGGGGTATAGGGTCATTTCTCAGATGTCGTACGAGCCGGTGCAGCTGAAGCATGGATACGCAAATCAGACGCTGTATGTGAATGTCGGTACGGGCGATATCGAGGCGCGTCCGGTGACTGAGATGATGAAGGAGAAGTTCATCGGTGGGCGCGGGTTCGGTCTGTGGCGCCTGTGGAACGCGGTCAGCAAGGACACGAAGTGGGATGATCCGGAGAACGAGATCGTGATTGGGGCGGGGCCGATTGGGGGAATCACCACCTATCCTGGCGCGGGAAAATCGCTTGTTGTCAGCCTTTCTCCAACGACGGGAAGCGTGATCGACTCCAACGTCGGCGGATACTTCGGCCCGTACCTCAAGTTCTCTAGCTGGGACAGCCTGGAGATACAAGGCAAGAGCGATAAGGATGTCATCGTGTTCATCGATGGCGATGCGGGGACCGTGGAGATCCTCGAATCGACCGAGCCTGATGTGAATACGCATGTTCTCGCTGAGAAGCTATTGCATCAGTTTGCCGAATCTGACTCTCCGCGTGATTTACTCGCAATTTCCACTGTTTCTGCCGGGGTTGGAGCGGAGCACGCGTACATCGGCTGCTTGAACTTCAGCTTCTTCGACATGAAACGCAAGGTCCCCCGCGTGAAACAGGCCGGTCGCGGTGGAATCGGAACGGTCTTCCGCGATAAAGGGATCGCCGCGCTCGTGGTGAAGTACACGGGTGTCAAGCCGGATACCAATGGCCCGGCGGATATGGATCGGCTGCGTAAGGCTGGCGAACGGATCAATAAGGAGATCCTCACGCTCGACTCTTCCCAGTGTGACATGCGCCACGTGGGAACGTCGCACCTAGTGGAGATTATGGACGAGTTCGATCTGCTACCGGTGACGAACTACAGGTTTGGATCCCACCCCGATGCAGGCAAGATCTCATCGAGTGTGTGGCGAGAGAAGTTCACACAAGGAACGCCGGACGGCTGCTGGATCGGGTGCACGATGTCTTGTTCGCACGCTGTAGATGGTTTCGATCTTCGCACGGGTCCTTATAAGGGAGATCGCGTTGTCGTCGATGGTCCGGAGTATGAGACGGCTGGCGGGTCGGCAAACATGGGGATCTTCGAGCCTGAGTTTGTTTTAGAGATGAACTTCTACTGCGATACCTACGGACTTGACACCATCTCCTACACAACAGGAATGGCGTTCGTGATGGAATGCTACGAAGCCGGAATCCTGGACAAGGAGAAGACCGGTGGTCTCGATCTTCACTTTGGAAGGGTCGATGACTCGCTTGAGGTGCTGCACCAGATAGGTCGCGGTGAGGGGTTCGGAGCGATCGTCGGTCAGGGGATCAGACGGATGAAGGAGTATTTCGTGAAAGAATACGGCGCTGATTCTAAATTCTTGAACGATATCGGGATGGAGTGTAAGGGGATGGAGTACTCCGAATACGTAACCAAGGAATCTCTCGCCATGCAGGGTGGGTACGGCTTGGCTCTCAAGGGAGCGCAGCACGATGAGGCATGGCTGATCTTCATGGATATGGTGAATAACCAGATCCCAACTTTTAAGGATAAGGCAGAAGCACTCCACTACTTCCCGATGTGGCGTACCTGGTTTGGGTTAATGGGCCTGTGCAAGCTTCCGTGGAACGATATCGAACCGGCGGACAACGGCACTCGCTACAACGGGATCGATAGCGCTAAGGTGCCAGAGCATGTACAGAATTACTGTGATCTCTTCTCCGGTGTCACGGGAATCGAGGTTACCCCGGAAGACCTCATTCTGCAGTCCGAGCGGGTGTACAACTTCCAGCGCGTGTTCAATTTGCGTCTAGGCTATGGCCGCCGTGAGCACGATGAAATTCCGTACCGTTCCGCCGGTCCCGTCACGGAGGAGGAGTATGAGTCCCGCTCCGAACGCTACGACAAACAGTTAAAGGAGAAGGTGGGCGTAGATCCCGTGGGGATGTCCACAACAGAGAAAGTGAAGGTCTTGCGCGCGTTCCGCGAGGAGCAGTACGATAAGCTGTGCGATGCGGCATACCAGCGGCGCGGCTGGACGAACGACGGTGTCCCCACGATCGCTACCCTGACCCGACTGGGGATAGACTTCCCTGACGTCTTGGAAGTCGTACGCCCGCATCAATAGGCGTAGTACTAGCGAGGGCGAGCCCGCGTCGGACACGGGTTCGCCCAAGGAGTGAATATGAAGAAGATCGGGATCGTCGGTGGAACTAGCCCTGAGTCCACAGTGTCCTACTACTTGCGGATAACGCATGAATACACTCGCCGTTTCGGTGACTATGGATACCCTGAGATCATTATCTATAGTGTATCTTTTCAGGAGTTCGTTGACTGGGTGACCGAAGGGAATTGGATGGCGGTAGAAGAGAAGCTTACGGAGGCGTTCGACTCTCTCGTGGCTGGGGGAGCGGATGTGGGATTAATCGCTGCCAATACACCTCATCGTGTCTTCGACGAAGTGGCGGCAAGGATACCGATTCCGCTTGTTCACATTGTGGATGCAACGGCAGACGCAATCAGTGTTGCGGGACTCACCCGCGTGGGACTTCTCGGGACTCGCCAGACAATGAGTGGACAGTGGTACTCCAGACGCCTTGAGGAGCGAGGAATCGCTACCATAGTCCCAGTCGTGAGCATACAGGATGAGATTAGCCGCGTGATCTACGAAGAACTCGGTTCTGGAATCATTCGAGCTGAGTCCAAGGCATACTACCTTAAGGCGATCGAAGACCTTGTGGACCAAGGGGCACAAGGTGTCATCCTTGGGTGCACCGAAATACCGTTTCTCGTATCGCAGAGCGACGTAGCCGTTGCGGTTTTTGATACAGCTACCATTCATGCCGATGCCGCTCTTGCCGTAGCGCTGGATTAGGTAAAACGTGGCCCGCGGTGGTGGGTCTATCGCCCGAGTGATCGCCCAGGGTCCTACTTAGTTCCCTACCAAACGAACACGCATCCGTAGGCTCCTGGCCGACTGCAATCGTCGTCGATTGCTGGATGTTCCGTGATGGATTCCTTGAACCCGACATATAACTAAAGCTACTAAGATTAGGGGGTATGTATCTCCTCGCCAAACCGCTTTTTTTGAAGTGTGAAGCGGGTTTGAGTATAATTACCTCGGGTGGTGTTATGGTTTACGAAGCCGATCAAATTAAGGTATTAGAGGATCTGGAAGCGGTACGCCTTCGCCCCGGAATGTATATCGGGAGCAGCGGGCAGTCGGGGTTGATGCACCTGATCGAGGAGATTATAGATAACTCGATTGATGAGGCATTAGGTGGCTACTGCAGCGAGATCCGGGTGACGGTGCACGCCGATAACCGAGTAACTGTGTGGGACAACGGGCGTGGAATGCCGGTTGGAATCCACAAGGAAGCGGGAATAAACGCGGTTGAACTTGTGATGACCACCCTGCATGCCGGTGGCAAGTTTGACAACAAGAGTTATCACGTCAGCGGCGGACTGCATGGCGTTGGAGTATCAGTGGTGAACGCTCTTGCCGAGCACACGCTTGTGGAAGTACGTAGGAACGGGAAGATCTATCACCAAGAATTCTCGCGTGGGGCGAGGACGACCGATATCGAGGTCGTTGGTGAAACGAACGAGACCGGTACGACGATCACTTTCCTTCCCGATACGGAGATCTTCGGCGAGATTCACTACAACTTCTCCAAGCTGTCTCATAGATTGAAGGAGCTTTCCTACCTCAATGGTGGCTTGCTCATCAGCCTTGAGAATGAGGAAACGGGTATTTCCCGGCGCTACCAGGCGAAGGGGGGGATTGTTTCCTTTGTCGAGGAACTAGCTTCGGGTAAGGATCCTCTACACGCCAAGCCGATCTACATCAGTGGCGAAGAGGCGGGAACCGGGGTGGAGATCGCAATGCAGTTCACGGGTGGCTACGATGAGTCGGTCTTCGCCTTCGCGAACAACATAAACACCGTCGATGGCGGGACGCACCTCACCGGATTCAAGTCATCCCTGACGAAATTTCTCAACGACTACGGGCGCGAGAAGAAGATCCTGCGCAAGGACGATCCCAACCTGCGAGGAAACGATGTCCGTGAAGGACTGGTGGCGATCATCAGCCTCAAGATCCAAAATCCGGAGTTCGAGGGGCAGACAAAGACGAAGCTCGGGAACCCCGAGGTTGCCGGTTTGGTGGGGGGGATTCTTCAGGAACAGCTTGGTCTCTACTTTCAGAAGAAGCCCAAGATCGCGCGTACGGTCATAGAGAAGTCGATTAACGCTGGTCGGGCCCGGATGGCGGCTGCCAAAGCACGCAAGATGGTTCGCCGCAAGGGAGCGCTTCTGTCGTCAGCACTCCCGGGGAAGCTTGCCGATTGTTCGAGTTCCGATCCGGCGAAGAGTGAGCTGTACATCGTTGAGGGTGATTCAGCTGGAGGAAGCGCCAAACAGGGCCGCGACCGCACATTCCAGGCAATCCTCCCATTGCGGGGAAAGGTGCTGAATGTGGAGAAGGCAGGCCTGGCAAAGCTTCTGGATAACACCGAGATCAAGGCGATGATTACTGCGGTGGGAACGGGCATCCGCGACGAGTTTGTCCTTGACAGGCTGCGCTATCACAAGCTAATAATCATGGCCGATGCCGACATTGACGGTGCGCATATCTGCACTCTGATCATGACATTCTTCTTCCGCTACCTGCGGACGCTCATCGAGCACGGATACTTATACATCGCCCAACCGCCGCTCTATCAGATAAAAGAAGGAAAGAAGACGACCTACCTGTACACCGACGAAGAGCTGGACCAGTATCGTGCTCAACATAATGGTCGCTTCTCCATGAAGCGCTTCAAGGGACTCGGAGAAATGAACCCGCGCGAGCTGTGGAGCACGACTATGAATCCGGAACAGCGCATTCTAAAGAAGGTAGAGATCAGGGATGCACTGGAGGCGGACCAGATATTCTCTACCTTGATGGGAAGCGACGTTGCCCTGCGGCGTGACTTCATCTGGGAGAACAGCGACAAGATCACCACCCTTGACATCTGACCCCTCTTCTCTGGACCTGTGCCGCAGATTTCGGCGGCGATGGTGCTAAAGTTAGGAAAAGGAGAGAAGATGAACATGCGAATCACTGTTGCTGCAATCATAGTGTTGATAGTAATTCCGGTATGGGCGAGTGCGACGTCGATCGGAATTGCCGCCGGGATCGACACAACGGGGATGATCATGGTCGGGACAACCGTCGAGACACCGCTTGTAGATTACGTCGGTGTGCGAGCGCAACTGTCAGTCGCGGTTAACTCTGGTATTGCTGGACTGATGACGATGAACGCGACAATCTGCGGCTATTATCCAATTGCCCCTTTTGTGCCGTTCATCGGACTGGGGGGAGGGATCGCCCTCACACCACACGGGTACAACTGGGGATGGACGCTCGACGCGCTCGCAGGGACGCACATTGCTATTGCCGAGCGGGTAAGCCTATTCCTTGATATTCACTACATCGTTCGGTTCTCCGAAGTGATCACCTACGGCCCGGTTTACGAAGGCGGTATCAGCTTCTCGTTCTAGATGATTATTGGTATTGGCATCTCTCTGGCGGTGCTGACCGCTGTTTGGGTTGGGTGGAACCTCAGCCTCGATGCGCTGTGGCAACCGACCGATCGCGTAACCGTGCGCCGGATCCTTTTCTTTGCCGATGTGAAGCCGGGTGAACGCGTCGTTGACCTAGGTTGCGGCGACGGACGTATCGTGATTACTGCTGCGCGGTTGTTTGATGCGCAGGGGATCGGAATCGAGATTGACCCGGCCCGCGTGCTGTGGGCGCGGACGTGGGCCCTGCTCGCTGGCGTGAAAGATCGCGTGCGTATCGTGTGGAAGGATATGTACAAGGTAGACCTGCATAGTGCCGATGTTGTCGTCCTCTTTCTCTCTCCCGACGCGAATTTCAAGCTGCAAGACAAGCTGCGGCGGGAGCTCCATCCGGGCGCGCGCATCATCTCCTACTATCACCCGATATGGGGGTGGGAGCCGGAGGAGATCGGTGTTGCCAAGACCGGGTATTCTCTGTTCCTCTACCGCATCACCGAAGAGACAAGAGGACAATCGGGAGATTGAATCATTGAGTGATTGAAGTATTGAGTGATCGGGAGACGCACAAGATGAGAGCTAACCTTGAGGCAGAACGCGGGATGAACGGCGACTCGGGCGATCGTTCAGTCGCTCAATCATTCAATCACTCAATCACGCAATCCTTGACATCTCTGGCGGAAGCAATCGGAGTGGCCCCGAACCCTGCTCTTGCGGGGGTCGAGATCTGCGGTGTCACCCAAGATTCGCGTGAGGTGACACCAGGGTATCTGTTTGTAGCTATCAAGGGATTCGTTGCCGATGGACACCGCTTTATCGGCGATGCCATTTCTCGTGGCGCAGCAGCCGTAGTTGGCGAGGCAGATGTGGCATGTTTGGTGCCGTACTTGCGTGTGCGTGATGGTAGGATCGCACTCGCGCAACTATCGGCAGCATTCTTTTCTCACCCTACGCGCGACCTGTTTACCGTGGGTGTCACCGGAACAAACGGAAAGACAACGATCTGTCACCTTGTTGCACATCTTCTTGGCGATGACCAGAGCGTCGTTGTGAGCACGGTGAGCAACGAGGCGAGAAAGTTGCATGCAGTCACGACTCCGGAGAGCCCGTTGGTACAACGGATAGCCGCGGATGCGCGCGCTGCCGGGAAGAAGAACTTCATTCTTGAAGCCTCCTCTGCCGGATTGTCCTTGCATCGCGTGGATGGCGTAGACTGTGATGCGGCGGTCTTCACAAACCTTACTCACGACCATTACGACTTTCATTCCGATCGAGCCGGGTACCTGCGCGCGAAGCTGCTGCTATTCCGCGGTTTAAGGCTAACAGCGCGGGCGATCATCAATGCCGACGATGCCGTGGCCGCCCAGGTGATGGCTTCCACGCGAGCGAAGGTGGTCACCTACGCCATTGCCAACCCAGCTTCTTACCGTGCAGCGAGTATCGAATATAAATTGGAATCCACGAGGTTCACCATCGTGCATGGCGACGAGCGCGTCTCTGTACACACCGCTCTACCTGGAGAGCACAATGTCTACAACGCGCTAGCAGCGGCGGCTGTGGCGGCGGAAGCTGGGATGCCATTACCCGAGATCGCACACAAGCTGGCAACGGCGAGCAGCGTATCGGGTCGCTACGAGTTCTTCAATACGGCAAGAGGTACTAGCATAGTCGTTGATTTCGCTCACAGTCCGGATTCGTTGGAGAAGATGCTCCTGTCGCTGCAGCCGTACTACGAACGAGTCATCTGCGTCTTCGGCTGTGGTGGAGAGAGCGATCGCGACAAGCGGCCGATCATGGGAAGGATCAGCGGCGAGCTTGCCGATATCACCATTCTCACAAGTGACAACCCCAAGAGCGAGGACCCCCGGGAGATCATCGGTGCCATTGCGGCAGGTGTCCCGTTAAGCAGTAAGTGTGAGC
>Ga0222701_1000148_pt1 | contig 30595 bp, 24 predicted proteins | sample AntAcemetage1502_FD_179825 | JGI IMG/M metagenome (GOLD analysis project Ga0222701, IMG submission 179825) | Saline water microbial communities from Ace Lake, Antarctica - #1502 | ecosystem: Environmental > Aquatic > Non-marine Saline and Alkaline > Saline | place: Antarctica: Ace Lake... | reverse complement strand
AATATTAAGCCGCTTTCGTCTAGTGGTTAGGACGTCAGGTTCTCATCCTGGAAACAGGGGTTCGATTCCCCTAAGTGGTACCAGTTTAGCACTAATATACCTTATCTTTTGGTGTATTTTATTTTTCTGGTGCGGAGCAGGTCTGGTAACCGGAGTTTCCGCCAAAGGCGGACCGGGTTGAATAACCCGGCGATTCTCCGTGGCGGTACCATCCTACACTCTCATTTCATTCAAGCTACGGATGGCGGGCTATTTAACTAATTAGATTAAACAAATTAAATTCGATTTTTATCTGACGAAGTTGAAAACGCAGTCAGACTGCGTGGCGGTACCATTCGACCATTTCTAGGCCACCATGCCTAATTTATTACTATTAGTATTTTTGAAATACTTTTTTTATTTGATCAATATTTTCAACTCTAACCAATTCTTTACGCATTTTTTTAGCTTGGGAATGTCCTTTAGCGTAGAAAAGTAAATGTTTGCGCATTTCAATTATTCCATGGGCACCCTTAGCTTTATAATTTAATTTAGCATGCTCTAAAGCTATTTGCTTAATTTGCGACCAAGTTTTTTCCTTATATTTATTAGTTTTTAAATAATCCTTAATCTGTTGAAATAACCATGGATGGCCATAAAGTCCCCGAGCTAATCCTAGACCATCAGCTTTAGTTAATTTTAAGGTTTTCTGAGCAATTTCAGGATTAGTAATATTGCCATTGGCCAAAATAATACCATTAAAACTTTCTTTTGCTTTTTTAATCATTTCATAATCAATTTCCCCAGAAAATTTCTCTTCATAAGAACGGCCATGAATCATAATCGCAGTAATTGGCAAATCCTTAATTTTTTTAACAAAATCTAAAGCAGTTACTTCTGTTCTTCTGTTCTTCAGTTCTTCAGTTTTTTGGTTCTTTAGTTCTTCGGTTCTTAAGTTAATACTCGTTCTAATTTTTATTGAAACCGGCAGAGGAGTATGCTCACAAACGTTTTTAATGATTTGATAACATAAATTTAAATCACGCATTAAAGTTACCCCGCCGCCATGGCCAACTACTTTTTTGGCCGGACAGCCAAAATTAATATCAATTCCATCAAATCCTAATTTACTTACTATTTTAGTGGCTTTAATAAATTTTTCTGGATCTTTGCCGAACAATTGCACAACGATTGGTTGCTCTATTTTACTAAACTTTAACAATTCTAATGTTTTTTTAGAATTAAAATGCAATCCATCAGCGGAAATCATTTCCGTATAAACCACGTCTGTGCCATGCTTTTTGCAAAGTTGCCGAAAAGCAGAATCAGTAATTCCCGCCATTGGAGCTAAAGCTAAAATCGGCTTTCGCAAAGAAAGCCAGAAATTTTTATTTTTTTTATTTAAAGTACTCATTATTTTTTCTTTAAAACATAGCCATCGTCGCCATCTTCTATATTCCAACCAGCTTGATTAATTTCATCTCTTAATCTGTCAGATTCTGTCCAATTTTTTTCTTGCCGAGCTTTTAATCTTTGTTCGGCAAGCTCTTTAATGTTTAAAGGAATACTAATTTTTTGCTTTTTTATTTTATTTAAATTTAAACCCAATATTTTATCAAATTCTAAGATAGTAGCTAATTTATCTTTGTTTTCTAAATTTGATTTTAAAACTTCAAAAACAACAGCCAAAACTTGAGATATATTTAAGTCATCATTAATGGCTTTTAAAAATTTTTCTTTAAATTTTAAATCTACTTTTCCTTTAATATTTCCTAAATCTTGAATTGAATTTTTCAAATTATTTAAACCCTTTTTAGCCGATTCTAGCGCTTCCCATGAAAAATTCAAGGGCTTGCGATAATGGGTCATTAAACAAAAATAACGATAGGCCAGAGGATTGATTCCTTTAGCTACAGCGTCTTCTAAAGTTATAAAGGTGCCAGCGGATTTTGCCATTTTAGCATCGTTCATAACCAAAAATTCACCATGCATCCAAAAATTAACAGATTCATAAAGCTCGCTGGCACAATTGTTTTGTGCTCTTTCATTGGTATGATGAATGGGAATATGGTCAATGCCCCCGCAATGAATATCAAAATGAGAACTTAAATATTTCATAGACATAGCCGAACATTCAATATGCCAGCCCGGGAATCCTTTTTTGCCAAAGGCCGACCATTCCATAATTCTCTTTTCATTGGGTTGGGAAAATTTCCAAAGAGCAAAATCATGGATATCTTTTTTCTCGCCTAAATCAATTCTTTTACCGGCTTGTAATTTTTGTTTTTCCAAAAGAGCTAATTTTCCATATTCGGGATATTTAGTGGTATTAAAATATATTCCATCCGAAGTTTCGTAAGTATAACCTTTATCAATCAAAGTTTGGACTAATTTAATTTGTTCGGGAATGTGTTTGGTGGCTAAAGTATATTTATCTGGTTCTTGAATATTCAATTTTTTCAAATCTTCTTTAAATGCCTTTGTATATTTATTGGCTAATTTTAACATGGACTCTTTAGTGGGTTTTAAATTTTCTCTTTCCAAGCCCTTCGTCATTTTATCCTCACCCTCGTCGGCGTCAGAAACCAAATGCCCAATATCAGTAATATTCATAATGTGCTTAACTTTGTATTCATTATATTTTAAAGTTCTTTTTAAAATATCTTCAAAAATATAAGTCCGCATATTACCAATATGCTGATAATCATAAACTGTCGGCCCGCAACAATATAAGCCCACTTGTGGTGGGTTAATTGGCTTAAATTCTTCTTTTTGACGAGTCAGAGTATTATATAATAGCATAATTAAACTGTTAAATTATTAAATTGCTAAATGGCTATTTGATTTAAACAATTTAACAATTTAGCCATATGACAATTTAAATTAATCCATCCACTTTTTCTTTTTAAAGTAAATTAGTAGGGAAATTATACAAGTCATCATTATTCCTATGGAAAACCAAAATCCCCAGGGCTGTTTCTGAAATGGAATAAGATAATTCATGCCAAAAATAGAAGCCAAAAGAGTGGCCGGCAATAAAACCACGGAAATTACAGTTAAGACCTTCATTACCTGGTTTAATTTAAAAGAAATTAAAGATTCATTGGTTTTATGCAGGGCCTCAATATTTTCCATTAAATTATCTAAGGTTTCCCAAATTTCTTTAGCTTGATCTAAGATATTGGAAAAATAAACACTTAATTCATTTTTCATAAATTCCTTATGGCTCATTTTCCCCAATTTTTTAATTACATTTTTATGTGACTGGACGCTTTTGCGATAATTAACAATATTTCTCTTGGTAATTAAAATTTCCCGGACCATTTTCTTTTCTTTATTGTTAAAAATTTGTTCTTCAATGTCTTTTAAATCATGACCAATATGATTTAAAATTGGAAAGCAATATTTTTGTAAATCATTTAGAATTTTGTAGAGCAAGAAAGTAATATCGTCTTCTAAATAAATTTTTCTTTGTTGACTATTAATTTGGCATTTTTCAAATATCTCGTTTAAGGGAATTAAATTTCCTGGAGAAAGAGTAATCAAATAATCAGGACCAACAAAAAGATCTAATTCTGATAAAGAAATCCGTCGAGTTTTGCGATTATAAACCGGAAAATTAAGAATAATAAATAAATAATTATCATATTCGTCTAATTTAGAGCGCAAAGTCGGACTAGAACAATCTTCTAAATCTAAAGGATGAAATTTATAATTATTTCGTAAATATTCAATTGAACCACTATTCGGTTTGGTAATATTTACCCAAGTAAAATTTTTAGCTTTAACTTTTTGTATTAAACCCATGATATTAATTTTTAATTATCAATCCTGACCTGTCGCCAGGACAGGTTTTAAATTTCCTCTCGGTCTCGAGATGTCGAGACCTCGACGTCGAGAGATAATTGAATTTATAATTTTGAATTTTAAATTAATTATAAATTAAATAATTAAAAATTTACTCGAAATTAATCATTCAAAATTAGTAATTCATTTATATTATATCATCCAATCATAAAATATGCTATAATGATTTTGAGGAAAAAGTTTAAAGTATAAAGTTAAAAGTAATTTACTAATTATTAACAGATAGATAACTTTATGCCCCATACTAGATACTTTCTACTAATTTTATGTCTGAAAGAAAAGAAAAAAATTTAGAAGATTTGGCCACAGAACAGGAAGCTAAATTTAAAACTCCAGATAAAAGTTTTAAAAAAATTTTCCAAACCAAAGAACAGATAAAAAATTTAGAACAAGCTACAGAGGGCCAGCAAACCAAAGAAAAATTAGAACCAAGTTCTCAATCCATCGGCGCTTCTCAAAAAGCAGGAGATAAGACAGATAAATCAAAAATAGAATTAGAATCCGCCTTTAAGGCACTAAAAGAAGAAGTAGAGGATATTTTGGAAGCAGACTTAGAAAATCTGTATTTAGATATGCCAAAAGAAAAGCGAGTAGAATTTAAAGTTAAGGGAGAAGAAACAGTTAATAAAATATCCCGTCTTTTAATGCAAGCAAAGGTCCAAGTAAAAAAAATTATTTATGCTATTATTGATTGGTTAAAAATAGTTCCAGGAATAAATAAATTTTTTATTAAACAAACAGCTAAAATAAAAACTGATAAGATTCTAAAATTAAAACCAAAACAAAATAAAAAATAGTTTATGTTTTTAGAAGCGGGAAATTATTCTATATCTTTAGAAATTTTAATATTATTATTAGTAATATTCTTTGTATTGCTTTTTTTAATTCTATTTTTATTATTTAAATCATCTAAATTAAAAAAAATAAATTCTTCTTTTTCTTTAAAGCTTTTAAAAATTAGAGTGCCCAAATTTAAATCAGAAAAAGATGCCAAAGAAGACGCTAAACAACAAGACCTACAAGAAGATATTTCTGTAGCTGAAAATTTATATAGTACTTTAGGCGGTTTGAGGGCCCAAAGAGGACTTAAAGCCCTACTAGGTACTCGGAATGACCATTTTTCTTTTGAAATAGTTTTGCAAAATGGCTTAATTTATTTTTACATTGGCGTTCCTCAAAAACAAATCGATTTTTTTAAAGAAAGATTTCATTCCATTTATCCTGACGCCGAAATAGAACCAATTGAGGATTATAATATTTTTACACCCCAAGGAAAAGTTATCGGGGCTTCTTTAAGATTTAAAAAGGATTTTATTTATCCAATTAAAACATATAAAAAATTAGAAATTGACCCCTTAAATTCGTTATTAAATTCTTTGACTAAATTAGAAAAGGATGATTCAGCCGCCATTCAAATCATTGCCCGCAGCGCTCATAAAAGATGGCATACTATGAGTAGTATTTTTACTAAAAATATAGCTCGGGGTAAAAAAATTAGGCAAGCACGTAATTTATCCGGTGTGGGCGGTGTTTGGGGAACTTTATTTTCTTTTATTGGACAGGGCTCTGAATTTGTAAAAACCAAAAAGAAAGATGAGTTAGGCGGGACGGATAAAGAACAGCTTTCTCAAATGGAACAAGAAATGATGAAAAATATTGAGGAAAAAAATTCCAAAGCCGGCTTAGATGTTAATATCCGCATAATAGTTAATGCTCAAAATCAAGGGCTAGCAGAAACATATTTGGAAAATATTACCAATACTTTTAGCCAGTATAATTTATATCAATATGGCAATGCTTTTAAAATTAAGGTTAATAATAATAATTTAATTAATGATTTTATATACCGTAATTTTAATCCAACAGATAGAATGCTATTAAATACTGAAGAATTGACTAGTGTATTTCATTTACCTATTTCTTCTACAGCCATTCCTAAAATAGCTTGGTTAGAAGCCCGCACTGCGCCGGCTCCAGAAAATATTCCCACTGAAGGATTAATTTTGGGTAAAAATATTTATCGGGATTCGGAAACTTTAATTAAAATTAAGACCTCCGATAGAAACCGGCACATGTATATTATTGGTAAATCCGGCACCGGTAAATCATATTTTCAAGTTAATATGGCTATTCAAGATATTCAAAATGGAGAAGGTGTTTGTGTTTTAGATCCACATGGTGATTTAATAGAAGATATTCTACAGTATATCCCCAAAGAAAGAGCTGAAGATGTAATATTATTTGACCCGTCAGATATTGAAAGGCCTCTGGGTGTTAATATGCTGGAGTTTGAAACTCAGGACCAAAAAACCTTTGTAATTAATGAGATGATTAAAATTTTTGATAAATTATATGATTTAAAGGCTACTGGCGGTCCCATGTTCGAACAATATATGCGCAATGCCATGCTTTTAATTATGGAAGATCCAGAATCTGGCTCCACGCTTTTAGAAATCCCCAAGGTTTTAGCAGACGAGGACTTCCGAAAATATAAACTTTCTAAATGTAAAGATTATTTAGTAAAAGACTTTTGGCAAAAACAAGCCGAAAAAGCTGGTGGAGAGGCCTCTTTGGCCAATATGGTGCCTTATATTACCAGCAAATTAACTCCTTTTATTTCTAATGATATTATGCGTCCAATTATTGCCCAGCAAAAAAGCTCTTTTAATTTTAGAGAAGTTATGGACCAAAAGAAGATATTATTAATCAATCTATCTAAAGGTAAAATCGGAGAATTAAATAGCAGTTTAATTGGTATGGTTTTTGTAGGAAAAATATTAATGGCTGCCCTTTCTCGAACCAACTTACCAATAGAACAAAGAACTAATTTTTATTTATATATTGATGAATTTCAAAATTTTATTACTGATTCTATATCAATTATTCTTTCCGAAGCACGCAAGTATAAGTTAAATTTGATTATTGCCCATCAATACATAACACAATTAGTGAGAAATAATGATGAGACCATTAAAGATGCTGTTTTTGGAAATGTCGGCACCTTCGTTTCCTTTGGCATTGGCGTTAAAGATGCTGAAATAATTGCCAAACAATTTTCTCCTGTTTTTAGCGAATATGATTTAATTAATGTCCCAGCTTTTAATGCTTATCTTAAATTATTAATAGATAATTATAATCCGCCGGCTTTTAGTATGAAAACCTTAACTAGAGCAAAAATAGATTCTAATTACGTTCAAGAAATTAAAAAATTATCTCGATTAAAGTATGGTCGAGACAGAACTATTATTGAGCAAGAAATAAAAACCCGCATGCAATTAGCTGAAAAAGTTTTAGAGAGTAAAAGTCCTATTTCCTAATTTTTAAAATTATAGTATAATAATAAAGTAAAAATTCAAAGTGCAAAAGACAAAATTAAAAATAAATCAAAAAATAAAAAATAATAGCTAAAAGCCAAGAGCCAATAGCTAAAAAATAAAAATGACAAACAAAATTGATGAACTTAGAGAGGCCATCGCTAAAATAGAGCTGGAGTTAAACAAAACCAAAGCCCTTTTTCAAGAATTGGGGGTTAGTGCGGAAGATTCATCCGCTATGGACGCGAAAGCTAGAGATTTGGGTTCAGAAACAATTAATGGTCAAGACAAGATAGTTGAAGGAGTTTTCGATGGCCAACAAATGATTGGTCCCGACGGAAAACGTTATTCTATTCCAGCTAATTATTGTTCTAAGTCCAAATTGGTAGAAGGTGATATTTTAAAGCTCATTATCAAACCAGATGGCAGTTTTGTTTATAAACAAATTGGCCCTATAGAAAGAAAAAGAATTAAAGGAATTCTAGTAAAAGAACCCATTGGTGGTGATTTTAAAATAAAAGTTGAAGGCCAAGAATATAAAGTTTTAAAAGCTAGCGTAACTTATTTTAAGGGTCAAGAAAATGATCAAGTCATAGCTTTGGTGCCTCAAGACGGTGAAGCTATTTGGGCCGCAGTAGAAAATATAATTAGAATGCATGCTCAATTAGACCAAGATGAAGAAGTTGAAGCAAATTTTACAGAAGATAATAATTTAACAGAAGACAGTGATTCAATTAATAATTTAAGTAATTTAGATATTTGAGATTCATTTTTATTATTATTTGACATGGGGTTTAAATAGGACTCCATTTTAATTTGAAATTAATTCTTATTTAAAGTAAAATGGAAAAAGTATAAAGTTTCAAGTTAAAAGTATTTGCAACTTGTAACTTTCAACTTTTCCCGCCGGAGGCAGGTATTCTTCACAGGGGTGGGCGCGACGCCTTTGGTGGAAACTTTCAACTATTTATTAACTTTTAACTATTTATGTCAAAAACTTTATATAGAAAATATCGACCCCAATTTTTTAAAGAAATAATTGGCCAAGAGCATATCAAAATTACTATTCAAAATGAAATAGAAAATGATAAAATTGCTCACGCTTATTTATTTTCTGGTCCTCATGGCATTGGTAAGACAACCATGGCTCGAATTTTCGCTAAAGCTGTAAATTGTGAAAATAGAAAAAAAGACCAATACGAACCTTGTAATAAATGCAATTCCTGCTTAGCTATTACTAATGGAAACAATTTAGACTTAATTGAAATAGATGCTGCTTCTAATCGCGGAATTAATGAAATAAGGGAGTTAAGAGAAAGGGTTAAATATGCCCCCGCTAAGAGTAAATATAAAATATTTATTATAGACGAGGCGCATATGTTAACTATTGAGGCCTTTAATGCCCTGCTAAAAACTTTAGAAGAGCCGCCTCAACACGCTATATTTATTTTAGCTACAACAGAATTACATAAATTACCAAGTACGATCGTGTCTCGGTGCCAAAGGTTTGATTTTAAAGTAGTGGATATTGAAAAATTAACTAATCATTTAAAAAATGTTTGCTCTGGGGAAAAAATAAAAGTAGATAAAAGTATTGTTGAAAAAATTGCTAGACACAGCGGGGGTTATGTACGAGATGCTCTTTCCATTTTAGGTCAAATATTGTCTCTTTCTGAAAATAGTGAAGTTAATGAAGATACGGCTAGTTTGGTGCTTCCCAAATCTAATTCTCAAATCATTGCCAATTTAACAGATTTTATTATTAACCAACAATTTGATTTAGCAATTAAGGAATTAAATAAATTGAGTCGGGAAGGAATTAATTTACAATATTTTACAGAAGAATTAATTCAATATTTAAGAAGAGTTTTATTAATAAAAATATCTGGTGCTTCAGAAAAATATTTATGGGACATTGACCAAAATATAGAGCAAAAAATTATAGAACAATCCGCAAAATTAGATATTAAATCCTGGTATAAAATTTTAAAAATATTTTATGAGAGCTTTGATAATTTAGAAAATAATAATTTTCAAGAATTGCCCTTAGAAATGGCCGTTATTTCTATAAAAAATGAAGTATTCACTGACAAAGAAGATCATAATGATCAAAATGATGATAAATCTGAAAAACCGCCAGCTTCACCTGAAGGAGCTTCAGCGCAGTCAGAAGGATTAGAGAACATAAGAACCAAAGAACAAAGAACTAGAAAACAAGAAACAAAGAAACAAAACTTAGAAGAAAAAACTAAACCTAATTTAAAATTAAATGCCAAGATAAATTTATCAGAAGTAGCTAAAATTTGGCCCAAATTATTAATTAATCTTAAGGACCACAACCATTCTCTATCTGCTTTTGTCAAAGTTGGCCATCCTTTAAAAATAGAAAAAAATAAAATTATTTTGGGTTTTAAATTCAAATTTCACTTAGATAGGATTTCTCAAAGTAAATATAAACAAATTGTAGAAGAAATATTGAGTGATCTCTTGAAAACCAAAGTCAGCATTGGTTGCACAATAGATGATGCTTATGAAGAAAATCATCGTCAAAGTGCTTCCTTTTTATATAAAAATTCAGAAAAAGATCAAGATAATAATGTCATAGAGGACTTAATTGCAAATTTCGGCGGGCAAGTGGTAAAATAATTTATATTTTTCGGGGATCGTCCCTGGCCGTGTCCCGCGACCACCTGCCTGCCGGTAGGCAAGGCGGGCAGGCTAATGGTAGGACGTCAGGTTCTGGTCCTGAAAACCGGGGTTCGATTCCCTGTCCCCGAGCCATGAACCTGAACAAAGTGAATGGTTCATGGCGAGCCATTTATTTTATATAGAGTTGAGTAAGGTCTAGGGGGTTTAAAACCATAAATTATATTTATATCTAAGTATTGATTTAAGTATTGACAACATATCATATATGATATATAATGAAAGTAGATACAAAGTAAAATTTTACCAAGATAATAAAGGTAATATTCCAGTCATAGAATATCTAGAAAAAGTAGGTAAAAGAGAAAAAGCTAAAATTTTGAAATATATTGAATTTTTAAGAATGAATAATGGATATTTAGATGAACCTTATTCGAGGCATATAAGGGGTAAAATAAGAGAATTAAGAGTTGATTTTAGTAAGAATAAACATAGAATATTCTATTTTACATTTATTAAAAAAACTATAATTTTATTACATGCTTTTTTAAAAAAGACTCAAAAGACACCAATAAAAGAAATTAAAAAGGCAGAAACAAATTTAGAAGATGTAAAAAATAATCAAAAATTATATTTATCCCGTTAGATGTTAATTTTTAAAAAAACATTAATGGGATTGATATAAATTATTCTAGTCAAAAGAGATAAAAATTAATAAATAATATCTAATGGGATGAATAAAAATAATGATTTTCAAAAGTATTTAAAAGAAAATCTAAAAGATTCCGAATTCCAGAAATATTTTAATGAACATGGTAAACAATTAGAAATTGCTTATCAAATTTTACAATTACGAAGAAATAGAAAAATGTCTCAAATTCAACTTGCTAAAAAAATTGGCACCACTCAAAGCAATATTGCTCGTATGGAATCAGGGCAACAAAATTTTACTACAAATACTTTAAGTAAAATAGCCTCGGCTTTTAAATGTGATTTAAAAATTGATTTTGTTAAAAATTAAAAGCAGACATAAGTCGTTTAAATATAATCGAGTTGAAGCTCGATTATTTTTATATTTAAAAATATTTCTAATTCTATTCTGTAATTTTTATTTTCTTTATATTTATATCTTCTTTATTAATATAAAGACCTCCAAGGCCAGTGTCTTTAGCAATTAATTTTCCACCTAAATAATCTGGAAATAAATTTGTTAAAGAAATAATATCAACTGTATCATCCAAAAGATTCCAGATAATAATCGCCGAGTCTTTAGTTTCGTGGCTATAAATCTCCAGAGCCATTTTATTATTATTGCTAAAAAATATCGGGTCATTTAAAAATCTTTCATCGTATTCTCCAGGAATATTGAATCTGCTTAAATCTTTATCTTCCCAATCTCGTCTAACTATTGTTGTGGGTGTTGCGTAAAAATATGTTTTTTCATCAGGGGCTACTGCTAAAATATCACCAGGAACATATTTATATTCTAAACTTTCTTCGCCATCTGCCCTTGGTGTTCTATGTAATAAATACAATGTATCATGATAATAATCTACATATTTAGAAGATACGCGCACCGCTATTACGGCTAAATCCCAGCCACTATGAATGAATCTTATTGTATCGCTATGTGTTAATCTTGGAGAATCAATTAGTCCCTTTAATTTAATTTTAAAATCTGGACCATCATTTTTGCGATCAAAAATTGTAATTTCGGTCATACTTTCTTTATTCCAAAGCCAAGGAGAATAGGATTGAGCTTTAATTTCTACTCCAGCCGCAGAATATCGTCCCGCTTTAGAATATTTATCTATTGTAGTATCTGGGAACCATAAATTTTTAGACATTATAAAAGAAAAAATCGTAATTCCTATTATTACGCCTATCAGTATTAAAAATATAATTTTTATCCACTTGGAAAACTTTTTCATAAATTAAGTATAGCATCTATATTTAAAACAAAAAACCGAGCTAAACTCGATTAAATAAAATGGCCGAGTCAGTCGAGCTTAGCTCGATGGCTCGGGGACCCTTCGACTTCGTCCCGTTGAACGGGACTTCGCTCAGGATCTTCAAACCCTCCCCAAATTCACTTCGTAAATTTGGCTCGGAGGCTAGGAATCGAACCTAGATTGGCTGGACCAGAACCAGCTGTCCTACCGTTAGACGATCTCCGATTGTTTCAATTTTCAATTACGAATTTTCAATTATCAAAATCAATTAATTATGAATTGATTATTGGATATTGGTAATTTACCCTGTTAAATACTATCGCAATTAAGCGATAATTTAACAGGGTGAAATGCAAATTTCTAATTGATAATTGTAAATTAATACCATACATATTATAACATTAAATTTGAATAGTAAAGAGTATTGACAAAATGGTTAATGAGATTAATATAATACTAATAATTAAAAGTGAAAAAATCAGGAGGAAAAAATAAAAAACCAAATAAAATAAATGATAATAAACTGAGAGAAGTTTAAGGAGTTTCTCTTTTTTTATTATTCTAAAAAATTGTAAACTACTCCAAAGTATAGTAACTTTACTTATATAAACAAATAAATTTAAAATATCTAAATGACTAGTGACGAAAATTTTACTACTAACTTTAAAACTAATTTCAAAACTAAATCACCTCAGCACCAAGTTGGTAAGTGGCGAGTTGGTCGTCAACGATTTATTAGAATTGAAAAACCAATTGATTTTGAATTAACTTCGGAAAAGGAAGAAGTTTTAGAAGTTTTAGAAAACACTAACCAAAATATTTTTTTAACTGGCCGAGCCGGAACTGGTAAATCAAATTTTTTAAAATATTTCCGAGCTACTACCAAAAAGAATATTGTAGTTTTGGCTTTTACTGGTGTGGCGGCCTTAAATGTTCAAGGACAAACTATTCATTCTTTTTTTAAATTTCATCCGCAAACTACCATTGATGGTATCCATAAAAGAAGAGGCAAGGGTACTGAAATTTACAAGGAAATTGATCTGATTATAATTGATGAAATTTCTATGGTGCGGGCAGATTTATTAGATTTTATTGATAAATTCATGCGTTTGAATGGAAATTATCCGCAAGAGCCTTTTGGGGGAGTTCAAATTTTAGCCATTGGAGATTTATATCAAATTCCACCGATAGTTAATAGAGAAGAAGAAAGATTTTTTACTGAATATTATAATAGTCCTTATTTTTTTGATTCTTATAGCTATCGGCAAGCTAATTTTATTCAAAAAGAATTAACTGAAATGTATCGACAGGATCAGAAAGTCCAAAATGATTTTATTAAAACTTTGGATAATTTAAGAACCTGTTCCTTTACTCAAAAAGATATTGATTTAATTAATACTCGTTTTCAGGCTGATTATAAAAAGCCTAAAGATGAGTTTGTAATTTCTCTAGTTCCAACCAACAGCAAAGCTCATACCATTAATATGGAAGAATTAGATAAATTAAAAACTAAAGAGAGAATTTATCGCGGAACAATTTCTGGTAAGTTTGCTGAGAAAAATTTACCAACTGCTAAAAAATTAGTCTTGAAAAAAGGAGCTCAAATAATGTTATTAAATAATGATCCAGAAGGAAAATGGGTTAATGGTGATTTAGCTAAAATTATTAAAACTGGTTATGATTTTGTCCGAGTTTTATTTGATGATGGCGGTTTGGAAGATATTCGAAGTATTAAACGAGACTCAGTTAAATTTACTTTTAATGAAGCTACTGAAAAAGTTGAGCCAGAAGTGGTGGGTAGTTTTACTCAATTACCAATTAAATTAGCTTGGGCCGTAACTATTCATAAAGGACAAGGTAAAACTTTTGATAAACTGCATTTAGACTTTGGTACTGGGCTTTTTGCTTCTGGACAGGCTTATGTAGCCCTAAGTCGTTGTCGAACTTTAGAAGGAATAACCTTAACTTCCTTGTTAAAAAAGGATTATATTTTTACTGATGATCGAATTAAAGAGTTTATGAAATTAAATGGTTAATTGACAAAATAATTAATTAGATTAATATAATATTAATAATTAGAATAAAAATTTAGGAGGAAAAATGGCTGATAAGAAAAAGAAAGCCAAAAAATTTGAAATAAGCATATACATAGCAGCCATGCTTGTTGTATTAATTGTTGGTGTTCTTTTGGTAATTTTTGTAGCAGAAACCGATGGAGAAAAACTTCTCGTCCTTATTTTTGGCATTTTTATTGTCATGCTTATATCGGGTATGCAAGACAATAAATTAGAAAGATCAGGGAAAAATGGCCATATGCCCGACTGGTGCGAGGGTTATTTTTGCTATTTGGAGGCTAATAAAAAATTAAAAAAGCCCAAAAGAAAAGCCAGAAAAAAAAAGAGTAATCCCACCAAGGGAGATCTCTAAATTTATTTTGAATTGAAAGAGGAGTCTTAACTTCTCTTTTTTGTTTTTTAAAATCAAAATAATAATTTAAAAAAGAAAAAGGGACAGAAATTATATCTGTCCCTGCCTGTACGGTTCCGAGAAGGGTGCACCCTTCTGTGGTCCGCCAGAGGGAAAATACTTGACTCCAGCTACATTTACCGTGGCTAGTAGCTCTTTAAATATGACTGTAGCTGAAGCATTAGCTTCTCAATCGTTTTCCCAAAGCGGAAAGAGGGGCTAATTGATGATTGATCATATTAAAGTACTGCTAGCTATAGATATATTAAATATTAACGCTCTATTTTAAAAAGTCAAGCATAAAATAAATTGTGCGGGCAGTGCTTTTTATTTTATGTTATAATACACTTATGAAGTCCATTAGATATTTAAAGTATTATTAGGTGGACTAGCTAAGACAAATAAAGTTTAAATATATTAGTAATAAATTAAAACAAAATTTATCTAACGGACTAAATCAAGCAACCCTGTGTTTATTAATTAAAGAAAACCAAATTCTTTTAGCTATGAAAAAGCGAGGATTTGGAGTACAAAAATGGAATGGAGTTGGCGGTAAATCACAAGGAAACGAAAGTATAGAAAGAACAGCTACTAGGGAAGTTGAGGAAGAAATAAAAGTAAAAATTAATCCTCAGGATTTAGAAAAAATAGCTGTTTTTAAATTCTATTTTCCTTATAAACCAGAATGGAATATGGAAGTCTATTTTTATTTTTGTTATAAATGGCAAGGAGAACCGCAAGAAACTGAAGAAATGAAACCCCAATGGTTTGACTTAGATAAGATTCCTTATGATCAAATGTGGAGTGATGATATTTATTGGCTTCCTAGAACTTTGCGGGGTGAAAAATTAGAAGGGGAGCTTTATTTTAATAAGGACAATAATACTCTAAATTCAGATAAAATAAATATTCGTCTTATTAAATAAAAAATAATTTAACAGGGTAAAAATATATGATAGAAATTGAATCTAAAGATAATCCTAAAATAAAACATTTACGAAAACTAAAAAGCAAGAAATATCGAGATGAGTATTCAGAGTTTTTAGTAGAAAATTTTACAACCATTAAAGATGCTTTTCAGGGCGGTTATAAATTTAAACAAATTTTTATTACTTCTGAGTTTTTATCACCGCGAGGCGGGATCCCGTTTGCGGGAGAAAAAAACAAGACTAGTCGAGCTAAGCTCGATGGGATTGAAAAATTAACAGCAGAGGAGTCTTATTTAATTAATGAAAGAATAAATCAATCTTTTTCTAATCTAAAAACCACTTCTGGTATTTGTGCTGTTTATGAGAAGCTGAATAGTAAAATTAACTTTGAAAAACCAATTATTTATTTAAATGGAATAAGCGATCCTGGAAATTTAGGAACAATTCTTAGGTCAGCTCTAGCTTTTAATTTAAAAAATATTATTCTAGATGAGGGCTGTGTGGATTTATATAATTATAAGGTAATTAATGCTTCCAAAGATGCAATTTTCAAATTAAATATTGAGCTTGATAAGAAGTTAAAATTATTAAAAAATATAAAGAAAAAAATGCCAATTTTTAGCACCAGACTTGAGAAATCTAATAATTTAGAGATATTAAAAAAAGAAAAAATGTTTTGTTTGGTTTTGGGTAATGAATCGCATGGAGTTGATAAAAAAATTCAAAATTTATCAGACGATTTTATTAAAATTAATATGGGCGAAGAAATTGAATCTTTAAATGTTTCTAGTGCGGCAGCTATAATATTTCATTACAAATATACAAATGATACTAATAATACGAATTAATTATCTATCTGTCGATAGGCAGGTATATTGGCATGCCCTTATATATAATAAATAAATTTTACAAAACTATGAATCCCGTTAGATAAATAATTATTACGAAATTATAAATTAATGGGAACATATTATAAAAATTTAATATAAATATTTAAAAAATAAATATCTAACGGGATGAAACTAAATAAAATAAAACCATGTACGATTGGATTTTTGCAAGCATTAGGTGTCGGTGTTTATTGTTTATTAATAAGTTTGCTTTTTAGATTAATGGAAAGTATGGGAATAGAGCCAATGGGAATAAGCGGCACAATAATGATACTTTTGCTTCTTGTTTTCTCTGCGGGAATAACAGGAACATTAGTATTTGGATATTTTGCTTTTTTAATGATTAATAAAGAAATAAAAAGAGCATTAAATATTCTTGGCTTTACTTTTCTTTATTGTATAATTATTATGGGAATTGTGTTATTCTATATAATTATAAAATGAATATGAATAAATTTTTACAATTAGCTTTAAGGGCTTCTCAAAAATCAGCTGATATTTTAATTAAAAAATATCAAAAATTTAATCGCCATGATATACAATTAAAATCTCGTCATGAAATTCTTACTGAAAACGATCTTTTGTCAGAAAAAATTATTATTAAAGAAATTAAAAAACAATTTCCAGAGCATTCTATTTTTTCAGAAGAAAAAGGTCAAGACAATCAAAAATCCGATTATCTTTGGTTAATAGACCCCATAGACGGCACAACTAACTTTTCTATTCATAACCCTTTTTGGGCCATTTCTATTGCCTTAGCTTATAAAAATGAAATTATTATGGGCCTAGTTTACGCTCCAATTTTAAAAGAAAAATTTACAGCTGTTAAAAATAAAGGGGCTTATTTAAATAATAAAAAAATAAAAGTTTCTGATATTAAAAATGGTAAAATAATCAATGCCTTTTGCCATGGCAATAAAATTAAAGACATTAAAAGAGCCATTAAATATTATCAAAAACAAAAATTAAATCATTTAGACTGCAGGCAATTAGGAAGCGCTGCTTTAGAACTATCTTATGTAGCTAGTGGTCGAATAGAGTCAATTGCTATCCCAGGAGTCAATCCTTATGATGTAGGAGCCGGAGTTTTAATAGTTCGAGAAGCAGGTGGAAAAATTACAGATTTTAAAGGAAATAAATGGAATTTAAAGAGTAGGGATATTTTAGTTAGTAATAAAAAAGTCCATAATATTTTATTAAAAAATCTTAAAAATATTTAATAAAACCGTAGACATTATTAGAATATTTTGATACAATGTATTGTATAAAACTATAGTATGGCTATAGTTTGTTTAAATAATATATTAGATTATGACCAGCTTAAAAGCACAAGATATTAAATCTTCTGTTAGTAAGTCTGTAAAAATTGTAACCAAATCTGTTGATAAAGTTACTAAATCAATAACTAGTTCTTTGCGTCATAAGAAAAAGAGTTTAAAAAAACTAACCATTGGCTTAGAAGCCGAATTTTTTATTTTAGACGAAAGAGGTAAAATAGTTGATAAAGCAGATCTTATATTGAAAAGATTAAATGAAAAAAATAAAAATCTTGGTTCTGAAATAGTAAAAGAAGTTGGTAAAGAAATGATTGAAGTTGGTTCTTATCCTCATGAATCTAGTATTGATACCATGCAATCTTTAATCAAAAATATTAAAACCTTAATTTATACAGCCGATGAAGAGGGTCTTAGATTATGTCCTTTGGGAACTTATCCAGGCAAATTTATTCCTAAAATTAGAACTGATGCCCGTTATAAAACTAAAGAAATATTAATTGGCAAAAAAAGATTTTCTAAAGCAGGCAGTGCTTGTGGATTCCATTTACACTCCGAACTTCCTTGGGGTGTTTTTGATAAAAAGAAACTCAGGTTAAAAAAATTAATTAACTCTAAAAATAAAGAATCACTAGTTAATGCTTATAATTTTTTGATTGCTATTGACCCAGCTATCAGTACTTTCATGCAATCTTCCCCCTTTTATCAAGGAAAATATTTAGGAAAAGATTCTCGCATGATTATTTATAGAGGGAGTCAAGAATTAGAATATCCCAATGCTTTATATTATAATTATCCTCAATTTGGTGGATTGCCTTCTTACAAACATACAGGTACAAATATTATTAATTTAATAGATCAGAAACATAAAGAATGGTTTAAACTTCTGGAAAAAACTGGTATTACTAAAGCTAACTTGCCTAAATATAAGTCTATTTTAGAAGTAGGTTGGACTCCGGTAAAGGTTAATGCTCATGGAACATTAGAACAAAGAGGCATGGATATGAATCATTTATTGATTATTTTATCAATATCAGCTGTCTTACGAAGAATTTTAAGAGCTATCCAGGATGAAAATTTTGATGTTATTACTTCTGATCTAGCTATTAAAGAACCTTTTAAATTAGATATAAAAACAATTTTGATTCCTCCTGATATTTATGTAAAAAATGAATTACAAAAAGCTTCTGCTTATGAAGGATTATCTAATGAGACTTTATGGTATTATTGTAAGAGATTTCTGTCGCTTTCTAAAATTATAGATAAAAAACCAGTGAATGGCTTATTTAAAAATTTAGAAAAGATGATTGAGGAACGTAAAACAGTTGCGGATCAAATTATAGACCGGGCTAAAGAATTGGGTTACAAAAAATTAGACAAAGAATTACCAGCTGAGATTGCTGCCCAAATTGCTTTGGAACATTCTAAGAGATTGTTTGAAGAAATTGTCTTGGCTGAAAAATATACTCAAGAATTTAAAGATAATTGATTTTAGGATGGACTAATTCTTATAATTTTGCTAAGCTAAAGGATGCAAAAACTATAGGATAGCTATAGTTTCTTTACTAATATATTTATCTTATGACCAGCTTAAAATCAAAAGATATTACATCTTCAGTTAGCAAGTCAGTAAAAAGTGTAACTAAATCTGTTAATCAAGTTACTAAAAAAATAAGCAATTCTTTACATCATAAGAAAAAGAGTTTAAAAAAACTAACCATTGGCTTAGAAGCCGAATTTTTTATTTTAGACGAAAGAGGTAAAATAGTTAATAAAGCTGACCTTATTTTAAAAAAATTGAATAAAAAAACCCATATTTTGGGTTCAGAAATAGTAAAAGAAGTTGGCAAGTCAATAATTGAAGTTGGTTCTTATCCTTATGAATCTAGTATTGATACCATGCAATCTTTAATTAAGAATATAAAAACTCTAATTTATATAGCCGATGAAGAAGGATTAAGATTATGTCCTTTGGGAACTTATCCAGGCAAATTTATTCCTAAAATTAGAACTGATGCCCGTTATAAAACTAAAGAAATATTAATTGGCAAAAAAAGATTTTCTAAAGCAGGCAGTGCTTGTGGATTCCATTTACACTCCGAACTTCCTTGGGGTGTTTTTGATAAAAAGAAACTCAGGTTAAAAAAATTAATTAACTCTAAAAATAAAGAATCACTAGTTAATGCTTATAATTTTTTGATTGCTATTGACCCAGCTATCAGTACTTTCATGCAATCTTCCCCCTTTTATCAAGGAAAATATTTAGGAAAAGATTCTCGCATGATTATTTATAGAGGGAGTCAAGAATTAGAATATCCCAATGCTTTATATTATAATTATCCTCAATTTGGTGGATTGCCTTCTTACAAACATACAGGTACAAATATTATTAATTTAATAGATCAGAAACATAAAGAATGGTTTAAACTTCTGGAAAAAACTGGTATTACTAAAGCTAACTTGCCTAAATATAAGTCTATTTTAGAAGTAGGTTGGACTCCGGTAAAGGTTAATGCTCATGGAACATTAGAACAAAGAGGCATGGATATGAATCATTTATTGATTATTTTATCAATATCAGCTGTCTTACGAAGAATTTTAAGAGCTATCCAGGATGAAAATTTTGATGTTATTACTTCTGATCTAGCTATTAAAGAACCTTTTAAATTAGATATAAAAACAATTTTGATTCCTCCTGATATTTATGTAAAAAATGAATTACAAAAAGCTTCTGCTTATGAAGGATTATCTAATGAGACTTTATGGTATTATTGTAAGAGATTTCTGTCGCTTTCTAAAATTATAGATAAAAAACCAGTGAATGGCTTATTTAAAAATTTAGAAAAGATGATTGAGGAACGTAAAACTGTTTCTGATGAAATTATTAATCAGGCTAAAAAATTAGGGCACAAAGATTTGACTAAAGATTTACCTAATGATATTGCAGCAGAAATTGCTCTGGAACATTCTAAACAATTGTTTCGGGAAATAGTAATTGCAGAAAAATACGCAGAAAAAAATAAATAATTTTTTACAGGATATAAGCCGTAAACTAATAAGCTAATCAAGCTAACTAGCTAACAACTAACCATGTGCGGAATCATTGGCTATACTGGCCATACAAAAGCCATCCCAATACTCATTAAAGGTTTAAAGCGGTTGGAATACCGAGGCTATGACTCGGCTGGTTTAGCTTTACCTAATTTAAAAAACATAAAAATTATTAAAAAAGTAGGCAAAATTAAAAATCTTAATGAGGCCTTAAAAAATGAAAAATCTTCTGCTCAAAGCGGGATTGCCCATACTAGATGGGCTACACATGGCCAGCCCTCAGAAATCAATGCTCATCCCCATACAGATTGTACTGGTCAAATTGCTATTGTACATAATGGTATTATTGAAAATTATCGTACTTTAAAAACTTGGTTAATAGCTCAGGGGCATAAATTTAAATCAGAAACTGATTCGGAAGTTATAGCTCATTTAATAGAAGAAATGGATGGAAAAAATTTAATTGAAAAGACCAGAAAAGCAGTAAAAAAAATTCAAGGTGCTTATGGAATTTTAGTAATTTCTAGTCAAAATCCAAAAGAACTAATTGTTGTTCGCAATGGCAGCCCCCTGCTTTTAGGCCTAGGTAAAAAAGAAAATTTTGTCGCTTCTGACGGGGCCGCTATTTTGGAACATACTAAAAGGGTTATTTATTTGGAAGACGGTCAAATAGCTATTTTGAAGCCAGAATCTTATCAAATTATTAATTTCGACAACAAACCAATTAATTCTAAAATAAATAATATTGATTGGTCTTTAGAAAAAATAGAAAAAGGTGGCTATAAGCACTACATGCAAAAAGAAATTCATGAACAAGCCCAAAGCATTAGAGATACTATGACTGGCCGCGTTTTAGAAGACCAAATAAAATTGGGGGGTATAGAAAAAAGATTTAATGAACTTCTAAGCGCTAAAAATATTATTTTATCTGCTTGCGGAACCTCGTGGCACGCCTGTCTAATAGGAGAAATATTTTTTGAAACCTTAGCGGGTAAACCGGCTGAGGTCTGTTATGCTTCAGAATTGGTTAGCGCTCTTGACCCGCAATTTCCAGAAAAATCTGTAATGTTAGTAATTAGTCAATCTGGAGAAACCAAAGATACAGATTTGGCTGTTCAAAAAATGCAGGCCAAAAGTATACCCGTTTTTAGTATCTGTAATATAGTTGGCTCTACAATTGCTCGTCGCTGTGGGGCTGGAGTTTATACACATGCTGGTCCAGAAATAGGCGTAGCATCTACCAAGGCATTTACTACCCAAATTATAGCTTTATTGATGATTGCGTTTCGTTTGGGTCAAAAAAATGGTTATTTAAAGAAAAAATTTGATCAAGAATGGTTAAAACAATTTATTAAATCTATTTTGCATATTCCAGAAAAAATAGACGAAATTTTAGCCCAAGAAGATATAATCAAAAAATTAGCTGAAAAATTTTATCAAAAATCAAACTTTTTATTTTTAGGAAGAGGTATTAATTATCCCGTAGCTTTAGAGGGGGCTTTAAAGCTGAAAGAAATCTCTTATATCCACGCCGAAGGTTATCCGGCCGCCGAAATGAAGCACGGACCGATTGCTCTAATTGATAAAAATATGCCTGTGGTTTTTTTAGCTCCAAAAAACGATGATGTTTATTCTAAAATTTGTTCTAATATTGAGGAAGTGCGAGCTCGTAAAGGAATTATTATCAGCATTGCTAGTGCAGGGGATGATTATATTCAAAAAATTTCTGATTATGTAATTTATGTGCCTCAAACATTTTGGCTTTTGACTCCTATTTTAAATACCATACCTTTACAATTATTAGCTTATCACATAGCCGTGCTCAAAGGCTGTAGCGTGGATCAACCCCGCAATTTAGCTAAAAGCGTAACCGTGGAGTAATTAAAAACTCAATTTTCTATATACAGGCAAAAAATACTTGACATTTGCCTGTTTGTTTTATATAATCTGAAGTTACTTATTTAATTTAATTAAAATACAGAAATAAACGCCTTTTCTTAAAAAGCGTTTAGTGAATCAGCGGATAATTATGTCATCAGGAATAAAAAAAACTTTTTTAATATTGCTCTTTATCCTCCTAATTTATATAGGCTGGCTTGTGATGGGACCAATTAGAAATATCTATGCGGCCAGTCAAAGAATTTCACATATTATATCCGGCATTCAGGAGGAGATTAATCTTAATGATTACGATTCCGCTAATATTTATATTAAACAAGCTCAGGATAGCGTTGCTGTTATTCAAGATAATATAAAATTTGTAAAATTTTTAAAAATTATTCCTCCTTTGAAAAAAAAATTTATTCAAACTGAAAATACTTTAAAAAATGTCCAAACTGTCTGTACTGATGCCATCAAAATTATAGATTCTTTGGGTCAATATGAAAATGTAGATAAAAATACCCTCATAGCTTATTTCGGACAAAACCCCGGAGATTTAATTTCTTTAGAAAATAATTTTACTAATTTAGTTGGAAATTTAAAACTATTATCCAATATATTTTTTAAAGAAAAAGATAGTATATTTTTAAATAATATCAATTCTTTGTCCCAAATTTTAAAATTAGCCCAGCCCCTAAACGAATATTTATTTGATATAGCTGGCTATAATGGTTCCCGCCGCTATTTGCTATTATTTCAAAATAACAACGAGTTAAGACCCGCTGGTGGATTTATAGGGACTTACGGAATATTAGAAGTAGAAAATGGCCAAGTCAAAGAATTCTTTATAGATGATATCTATCATTTAGACAGCCAAGTAATCGGTAAATTAAATAATGAGATTCCTGCGCCTTTGAAAAAATATCTCAAAGTTGAAGAATGGTATATGAGAGATTGTAATTGGGACCCTGATTTTTCATTTAGTGCCATAGATTGTTTAAATTTATATAAAATTGAAAGCAATGACAAAAAAGAAATAAATGGCGTAATCGGAATGACACCCAATGCTGTTAATAAAATATTTGACATTATTGGCGCTCAGAAGGTAGAAGGGGTCATTTTTGAAAGCGACAATTTCACCAATGATTTACAAAAAGCCGTAGAACTTTATTATCAAGAACGCGATGCCACGCATTGGGAAAGAAAAAATATTATTAATTCTTTGGCAAATGTAATCATAGATAGCTTTTCTGATTTAGGTGCCGTTGAATACAAAAAATTAGCAGAATTAATTAATGAAAATTTAGAAACAAGAGATATTATTTTATATAGTAAAAATGAAAATATCCAAAAAAAGATTTCCCAAGCTGATTGGAGCGGGGAAGTCATTCAATCTGACCAAGATTATTTAATGGTAGTTGACAGTAATTTGGCTAGTTATAAAAGCGACCAATTTATCAAGAGAAATTTCCATTATAATTTAGAAGAAATGGAAGATAATAGCTTAAGAGCCATAGTAGAACTTCATTATCAGCATCAAGGAAGTTTTTCCTGGAATTCCACTCGTTATAGAACCTATACTAGATTAATAGTGCCTCTGGGCTCAGAATTGATAAAAGTTACCGGAGCCATGGATAATGACCGTAGTGCTCAAGAAGGCCAAATAGATACTTATAATAAATACAATAAAACTATTTTTGGAACTTTTATAGCTATTGAACCAGGACAAGAAAAATCATTAATTTTTGAATATAAATTACCAGCCAATATCCAAAAACAAATTTCAGAAAAAGATTATAGTATTTATCTGCAAAAACAAGCTGGCATAGAAAAAATCAATTATTTAATTAATATAAATTTTAAAGAAAATCTTAATAATTATCAGGTTAATCTTGAGGATGTAATTCAGAATAATCTGGCTGGATTCAGTGCTCGACTTGACTTAAGAAAAGATTTTTTGTTAAATTTTAATTGGGAATAAAACATTTATGGAAGATAAAAAAACTAATCTTACTTATTTTTTAAAAAGCTTGAGAGAAAATAAATTGACAATTTTATTAATTCTCTGTTTGTTTTTTATAATTTCAATATTTCTAACTGCTTTGCAAAAAAAAGAATATTCTTCTAATGCTCAAATTTTAATTATTCAAGACCAGCAAGAACAAATGGACGCTTACTTGGCTTCTAAATCCTCAGAATCAATAGCTAATAATTTAAAAAAGGGGATTTTGAGCTCTTCTTTTCGTAATAAACTATTAACCGATTATCCGGACTTAGACTTGGGGCTGGCCCAAAGCGAAAGAAAAAAAAGAAAAGAATGGCTAAAAACTATTGATGTCAAAATAATCCCTAATTCAGCCATTTTAAAAATTACAACTTATAGTGAATCCGCTTTTCTGTCTGAAAAATTATTAAATAATCTTATTGATACTTTATTGGCAAATCATCAAAATTATCATGGCGGAGGGCAAGGAGTGATTTTGAAAGTTATAGATGCCCCCTTAACGTCTTTGAATCCAACGCGACCTAATTGGTTTTTAAACATTGTTTTAAGTATAGTCCTGGGTTTATTTTTCAGCATAACTTTAATCAATTTATTTCCCTATAAATTACCAAATTGGCATAAGTATTTTAAAAAACCCAAATCTTTAAAAAAGAAAAATCCAAGCCCATCTAAGAAAAAACAAAAATCTCCTAAATATCCCAAGGTTTTTGATTATTTAAACGTTCCGGAAAATAATAATGACTCTGAAAATTACCCAGCCCAGCAAGAGAGTTTTTTTGAAGAAGATAATAAAGAAATTATTCCAGATGAAGAAATACAGCAAGCCGAAGAAATTCGCAAAATTGTTGGCAATGACCATTATTTAAATCCTAAAGAATAACTTAGTATTAAGCTCTAGGCCCTAAGTCATAAGTATTTTACTTATAGCTTATGGCTTATGGCTTAAAGCTATAAATCGTACATTAAAAAAATTAAAAAATAAGGAGGTATCATGAAAAAAAATGATATCAACACAGAAAAAAAATCCTTCCCCTTGAAAACAGTTGTAATTGTCGCAATTGCTGTAATCTTGGCAATAATGGTGCCAAAATTGCTTTTCGGACAAGAAAATCTCCTGGAGAATCCAGGGTTTGAAACTGGATCTTTGGATCCTTACTGGCAAACCCAGGAAGAAACCGGAATAATCTATGCTGACACCGTTGCATTTCAGGGTTCTTACTCTCTGTATTCAGAAATTTATACCGGTGGAATGCAGGAGTGGAGACTCCAGGCTTTTCAAGTTTTAAGTCAAGGAGTCTTAACACTATATGGGAACTATAATATATCCTTGTGGTGTCGAGGAGCAGAAGATTACCCAGAGGGCATAATTGTAAACCTTTGTGGTAATAATAATCCTTGGCCCTGGATGGGTGCCTGGGACACTCTTGCTGTAACAACAGACTGGACCTACCATTCAATTTCTTTTTCTGTGACCGATACAAGTGATATTCCTAGGTTGAGTTTTAATTTTGGTCATAACGATCGTTATGCCAAAATTTGGATTGATAGCGTTGCTCTTATTGAAACGATTCATGTAGATACAATACCTCCTAATCCACAAGAAATTGAAAATGTAATTCTTTATCCTAATCCATTTAGAACCTCTATTTATTTAGCTCGTCCAGAAAACCTCATGAATTTTGAACCACAAATTTATAATGTCCGTGGTCAGCCAGTTGATCTTGAAATTGAAGACTTATTATTAAATTTTGTTGGTCAGCCACCTGGTGTCTATCTTATTCAAGTTGGAACTCAAATTAAAAAAATCGTCAAACTAGAGTAGTGGAGGTACTCATGAAAAAATTATTGTCTTTATGCTTTCTTGTTTTCTTGCTTTCCTATTCTCTTATTGCTTCCCCTAATCAATTCGATTATTGGGCTCAATTCAGAAATTTTTCTAGCACCGAGGTAGAGCTTGAAAATGAAATTTATACTAACTTCTCGCTTGAGCTTGAGGCAAAAAAGCCAAACACAAAATTTGTTTTTGGTCTTGATTTTAATTTCAATGAAAGAAACGATTTCAAAGAATGGGATTTCTATGCTGGAATTAAAAAACGATTTAAGGAATACTACCCTTATATTAAATTAGCGATTCAAGATAAAATTGAAAATGAAAAAAATAATTTTGACTTTGGAATTGCTGCAGGCTTAGAATTCTATGCTTGGAAATCAAAAACAAAATGGAAACTGGGCATTAGGGTCTTGTCTAAAGAGGCAAAGATTTTTTTCAACCCGGAATACTATTTTGGTCAGATTTATGCTTGGACATTTGTCGAGCTAAGTCGGACCAAAGATAACGAAAAAACACTTTTTCTTCAAGCTGATCTTGGACTTGACTTTGACCAAGACATAGACCCCTTAGTTTGTTTTGAAAATATTCACTACAAAAAGGGGGGGTACTACTGGCGTCGCATTGCTATTGGGCTTGGATTAAAATTTGATCACTTTCTAAGATTCGTCAACGGAAAACTTAAGTTTTTATTTGTTGACGAAAAGGATAAATGGAGTATCAAAAGTGGATATTCCGTTATTATAGAAGTTTACTCACAAAAAAAATAAATAACAAGGAGGTAGCACCATGCCTACCGATAGAACAAAAAAAAATTCAATGTTCTCAGTTCTACTTATTATTGGTATTATCATTTTTCTCCTCTATGCAGTATTTTTCAGTGTCCCCAATTGGATACACAAAGCCCAGCTTGCAAATAAGCAAGTTGAAATTGAAAAGTTAACTTCTCAGATAAGTGACTTGAGGGGCGACAAAAAAGACCTTCAAGCCGAATTGGAAAATTCCGTCTCTAAAGATTCTCTCCTGACTCTTCAAACTCAACTGAAGAATCTGCAATCACAACTAGATAATCTTCCGGATGATCCCTGTGCTGGACTTCGAGCTAAAATTAAAGATTTGGAGGCAAAGAATCAAGGACTTTGGGGCGGAATAAATGCCCGGGATGAGAAAATTACAAAGTTGACAGAAAAAATTATACTCCTTATAACCACAACTCAAGTTGAAACCAGAATTATAAGCCCCTTCGTTGAAGAGGATAAAGTTGAAATATTACCTGGTCGAAATCGAACTACCATTAATTTTGAACTTGCTGATGGAGATTGTTTTATAAATCTCAAGACCGGCGAAACCTTCACGCTAGATGAGGCAGAGAAAAAAGGTCAATTCTACATCTACCTTCTCGAAGATCATTATGAAAAAATAGAAGGCACTCTTAATGGAAATTTATTGACTTTTCATATCCCTAACTATGAATATACAAAATTTTGTATTTTCGTAGGTAAAAAAGGCGGAAAAAAAGAACTGCTTTGGGAATTAACTAAATCTGGCGGGGGTTCCAAATTTCTTTACATTAATGGGGATCAATATTGTTATTATTTCCAAAATGATAATGGCAACGTGGTTTCTCTAGGAAACCAGCGTAGCTGAAAATATTAACCAATACAATAAGGGCTCGTAATCCAACGAGCTCTTTTTTCTTTTATAAAATAAGAATATAAAATATTTAGTTAGCTTTTATTATACTTTTTAGCACCACCCCTTTGCTTCCCCTCCTCAATTGAGGAGGGGATTGAGGGGAGGTGTTATAAGAACTTTTTTAAAAAATAAATACTCAATAAATTAACTCAAACCAATAAATAAGCCATATAAGTCCATAGCATCCATTGTAAGGCCGTAGAACGCAAGATATTATCCACACCACCAATTAAAAACAAAATTAAAATACCTAAAAAAGATATTAAGTATTTAGCTTGCTGATTATCTTTATATTTCTGCCAAATTTTTTTCAGGGCTTGAAAAATCAAATTCAAGTATAACAATAAACCAATAATTCCTAACTCAATTAAAATTTTTAAATAATCATTATGGGCATAAGTGCTTTCTAAAGGATTATAAATTTGTTTTTCCCGCAAATAACGATAAGTATTAATGCCATGTCCAATGATTGGGGACTGGCTAATATAGGCACTCATTTCTTGCCACATTTTAACCCTCCATTCCCAAGAAGACAAAAGATAGGTAGAAGTATGAATACGGCGAATAATGGCAATATTATCCCAATTATAATATTTTAGAGAAGTATAATTGTTTAAAACTAAAAATACAAAACACAAAACTAAAAAGATTATACTAATCTTTAATAAATATCTACGGCCATAAATTAAAAATAAAGCTAAAATAAAAATCCCTAAACCAATCCAGACACTGCGAGTCAAAGTTAATAAAATTAAGCTAAAAACAAGTATTAAATAAAGCTTTAAATATTTTTTCAAAGGAAAGTTTTTTGTTTTTAAAATCAAAGTAAACAAAATTACAAATAGAAAAAATAGATTAAAAGCAAAGGCATTGGGATGAAAATAAGTGCTATTTAAACGATTATAATCTTCAAAACCAATAAAATTGGATTGGGTGAGGGCCTGCCATAATCCATATAAAACTGGGATTAAATAAACTATTAATAAAGTTTTAATATATAAACCCTTTTTATTTTTATATTTGGTAAAATAATAATAAGCGACTATATACAAAAGACAAAAATTAATTAATCTAATAATTATTTTCAAGGACTCTAATTTATCTACAGAATATATTAAACTCAAAATAGAAAAACCAATAAATAAAGCCCAAGCTAAAAGCAGTGGCGTTTTCCGCAAATTAATCTTTTCTTTTATAATAATGTAAAAACCCCAAATAATTATTATTCCCGCCAATAAAGATGAAAAATTAATATAAATAACATCCAAGATATTAATAAAAATATTTTCTGTATATAAATCTGTAACATTGCGGATTAAAATTAAACCCAATAAAGAATAAAACGGATAAATAAATAAAAAGGGAATTAGTAAAACTAAAATCAAAACCCCTAAAGCAGGGAGTAACTCTAAATTTCCTTTAATTATAAAAACTAGGGTAGTAATAAAAAAAATTAATTCTCCAGCGATAAAAATTTGTTTTTTGTTTATTTGAGTTGTTTTAATAAGCATGTTTAAAATTTAATCTATAAATAAATAAAAGTAAAGTCCCCTGGCTTTACTTTTTTAGTATTTGTGCTTTAATGATTTAATAATCGAGTAAAATGAAAATACTACAAATCAACAAATTTTTTCATCCTCAGGGCGGGGCAGACCGGCATTTTTTGGATTTAATTAATCTATTAGCCCAAAATAAACATCAGATTGTAGTTTTTAGCACTGAGAGCAATAAAAACATAGATAATCAATACAGTCGTAAATACAGCGCTTATTGGCCCAAATATAATGATTATTCACAACAAGGAAAATTTGGCCTAAAAAAAATAATCCAGTTTTTTTATAATTACGAAGCAGTGCGAAAATTAAAGCAACTCCTAAAAAAAGAAAAAAATATTGACCTAGCACATATACATAATATTTATCATCATTTAACCCCAGTAATTTTAAAAATTTTGAAAAAACATAAAATTCCCGTCATAATGACTTTGCACGATTATAAATTAATCTGTCCAAATTATAACTTATTTAATCAAGGTCAAATTTGTGAAAAATGCAAAGATGGGTCTTACTGGCAATGCTGGAAAAATAAATGCATCCAAAATTCTGCTAGTAAAAGTTTACTAACTAGTTTGGAAGCTTATTTTCAAAAAACTTTCTTTCCTTATTCTAAACTAGTAGATAAATTTATTGCCCCTAGCTATTTTATTAAAAATAAATTTATTGAATTTAAGTTTCCAAATAAAAACATAGAGGTCATACATAATTTCGTCCAAATTCCTGAAACAAAAAAAGAGGATCAGGAAAAAGAAAATTATTTCCTTTATGCTGGACGCTTACATCAAACCAAGGGTGTAGATAAAATAATTAAATTAATACCTAAATTAGATAAAGATTTGTCTTTTTATATTGTCGGCGATGGCCCAGAAAGGAAAAATTTACAAGCCATAAGTTCTGAATTAGGCGTTGCGGACAAGATAAAATTTTTAGGATATTTCGGCCCTCAAGAAAAAGATAAAATGTTTGATTTAATTCAAAAAGCTAAATTTGTTATTGTTCCTAGTATTTGGTATGAGAACTGTAGTATTGGTATTTTACAGGCCTTGGCTTTGGGAAAAATAGTGATTGCTCATAATCTCGGTGGCAATTCAGAACTAATCCAAAATAATTATAATGGCTATTTATATAAAAATAAATCGGAATTAATTGACAAAATTTCTAATTTAGTTTATGATAACGAGTTAATTTCTAGAATGGAAAATAATGCCCTACAAAGCGCTCAAGAAAATTTTTCTCCGGAAATTTATTATCAAAAATTAATA
>Ga0222701_1000137_pt1 | contig 31383 bp, 29 predicted proteins | sample AntAcemetage1502_FD_179825 | JGI IMG/M metagenome (GOLD analysis project Ga0222701, IMG submission 179825) | Saline water microbial communities from Ace Lake, Antarctica - #1502 | ecosystem: Environmental > Aquatic > Non-marine Saline and Alkaline > Saline | place: Antarctica: Ace Lake... | reverse complement strand
AAAGATATATAACATATGATTATACTTTGGTTCAATGAACAACGATGAGATAAGACAGATAATACATGAAAACAAGATACGTTGGATACAAATACATTTCACTGATTTATTCGGTAAATCACGAGTTCTACATATTCCAGCAAATAGATTTCTTGAGGATGATATACTAGAGCACGGTATCGGTTTTGATGGTTCCTCAGTAGGACTAGCCAACATTGAAAAGTCAGATATGATAGCCATGCCAGATACGGAAACTTTTCTTGTTTTACCTCATGAAACAGATGAAGCAATGATACTGGCCGATGTTTATGATCCCTCCATGCAAAAATCATCTGTTGATCCAAGACGCGCTCTAAAAAATGCAGTAAAAATAGTAAATGAAAATGGTTTCAATGCAATTAAAATCTCCCCTGAAATAGAGTTCTTTGTATTGAAGCAAAGTACTGAAGATTCTTACAACATCAATAATAATGAAGGATACTTTTGTCCTCCCCCTTTAGATAATGCAAAAGAATACCGAAAAACCTTATCTGATTTATTGCTCGACAGTAGATACAATGTAAGGTATCACCATCACGAAAACGGCAAATATCAACATGAGATTGAAATTAAATCCTTAGATGCGATTGATGCAGCCGATTTTTGTATCTATTTCAAATATCTGGCAAGAGAAGTTGCAAATCTTAATGACATACAAGTAACTTTTATGCCAAAGTTATTCTCCCAAGAATCAGGAAATGGAATGCACGCACATGTATCAATATATAAAGATGGGGAGAACATGTTTCTAGATAGAAATGATGAATACAATCTAAGTCAAACTGCACGATACTTTATTGGAGGTTTACTTAAACATTCAAGGAGTATATCTGCAATTGCCAATCCAACTATAAACTCTTATAAACGGTTGGTGCCTCATTTTGAAGCGCCGATATACATTGCATGGGCACAACACAACAGGAGTAGTTTGATAAGAATAGCTGCAAAGAAAAATGTTGATGTCGAAATAAGAAATGCAGATCCGTCGGCCAACCCTTATCTCTTTTTTGCTGCAATTATACATGCAGGTTTCGACGGTATAAAGAAAAAAATTGAATATGAGCCTGTTGAAAAAAATATCTACAAGATGACTAAAGAAGAACTCAAAAGTTATGGAATAGATAAGTTACCAAGTAATCTGCTTGAAGCACTTGAAGAATTAGAAAACGATGATACTCTTAAACAAGCAATTGGGGAAAAACTGATAGAAACATACATCGAAAAAAAGAGAGAAGAATGGAAACAATATATGTCCGAAATATCTGAGTTGGATTATAAGTATTATTTTAATTGCTGACATTTCTACAAAAAACAATATCGGAAACTTTGAGTGATTTAGTTATTTTTGAGTCGCAACTTAATGCATTGAATGATTTATTTCTGATTGTTCAGATTGATTGCAAAAGATTGAACATGGTTTGTCGGTAAAAATAAATGAGACGTAGAGAGCTATTTATCACCCCGTAGCTTAATACCTAGATAATATCAACCAATTGTGTGCAAAAAAAGGTTAGTCGATTTGTAAACAATGACAATTGACAGGATTATAACCATTTCAAATCCAATCGGTAAAAACAACTGGATAAACATCAAAACGATACTTATCATAGAAAGCGACGCAAAGAAGAACAAATCCTCTAGCACATGATTTTGCTCTTGTTTTGCATAATGCCGATCAATACCATTTTTCCAACTGTCGAGATTTTGTGATGATTCTAAGGCATTCCTCATTTTTTACCTCTTAAATCTTTGACATAGAACATATATAAACATGACCTGTTAAAACGTCTAAGGGCGAAGATACTACAGGGGGGACATGCGTCCTGCCCATTAGCATATAATTGGTTAAAAGATAGAATAAAACGATATATTTATATAATATTAGCAATAAATATATTAGTAGGGAATTTTGTTACAGCAATGGAGAACATGAAAGTAATCTATGATAGTTCCAAAAAGCATCTGCATGAGAAGGATGAGATTCAACTCTATGAAGATGCATTGTATTTTCATTTTATTGATCAAGGATTATCAGAATTTGAAGCGAAAATAAGAACTCTACACTCATTAACTAGACAATAATTATTTACTGAAGTGCCAATTGGTTTCAGTGATTTTGAGATGAAATCAGTAACATATGGTATCTCAAATGTTGCAATGGATCTAAGGATATTTTGTCGTTGATATGTTAACAAATTTAATCATTTATTACATGGAATTAGACTTTTACTTTTGATGGCCCATTCATACATCTTTTCGTTATGATCGCCAATAAAAACTACTTCACCTATTTTATGTTTCTTTTTAGTACTCCATTCAGTAAAAGATTTTTTGACAACATACTTTTTAAGACCTGACCTTGCAAGATATGCTAAATTTTTCCCAGTCATATCTTTCAGTTCTTTTTGACGTTGAAGTCTAAACATTGAATAATTGCCATTGTATAGTTTAATTGTATCATCCGTCATCAAAAATATTGTATCAGTTACATTATCCAGGAAATTTCGGTCATGCGATACTGCAATCACCGTGCCATTAAATGAATTCAATGCACTTTCAATTGCTTTTTTTGACTGCACATCCATATGATTTGTTGGTTCATCAAGGATAAGAAAATTATATGGTTGCATTAATAAGCGAAGAAAAGCCAATCGTGCTCTTTCACCACCTGAAAGTTGATTTATGATGTTATATACCATTTTTCCTTTGAAATTAAATTGCCCAAGCAATGCCTTTGCATCGTTTTCATTTAGCTCGTTATGATCTATTAAAATCTCATTGATAAGCGTATTTTTAAGATTTAAAGACAGATGACCCTGATCAAAATATCCCCATTGAACTCCTCGGCTAACATTAAGGGTTCCACTATCTGGTTTTTCGGCACCGATTAACATCTTTAAGAAAGTGGTTTTACCACAACCATTTGGACCAATCAAACCAATTTTTTGTCCAGATAAAATCTCAAAATTTACATTATCAAGAATAATTTTTTTATCAAAAGATTTACAGATTCTGTTACCATCAGCAACATTTTTTCCGGATTTAAAAACTATATCAAAATGAAATTTTAGGAAATAATTCTTGATTACTGGATTTTCTATATGCTGAAATTTTTCAAGCCGTTTTATTTTACTTGTAATCTGTTTATCATATTTGTTTCGACGCGACATCTTCTGTATTGAAGATTTTTGTTTATTCATTTTGATTTTTGCTTTTTTATATTCTTGATATTTAATATGTTGATAAAGGCGATTTTGTTCTTCGTACTTTTCATAATTTGTATCAAATATATTAATATGATTTTCTTGGAAGTCAAATATTCTATCCGCAAGATCATCAAGGAGATAACGATCATGCGTAACTATCATAACTGCACATGAAATACCCGCTAATTGGTCTTCTAACCACTCAATTGTTTCAATATCAAGGTGGTTTGTTGGTTCATCAAGTAAAAGAAGGTCACACTGATGAGACTGAACGAGAACACTTGCAAGAGCCAATTTCTGACGTTCACCACCAGATAAAATACTTATCTTCTCGTTCGGTGAAAGTTCTCCTAAAGAAATATCCTCAAGAATTTTTGTTGTAGCATTCAGACGTGACTTGCTTTTAGTTTGACCTATAAAAACCTGTAGTTTTTGGATTTTTTCAAATACCTCTTCATACTTTGGTGAGTCGTAAATCGCTGGATTTTCCAACTGTTTTTCATATTCTTTAATTTGTTGTTGAATTTCGCTTTCATCTGATATTTGTGTAATGAATTGATGAACTGTCAAATCGTTCATATTTATTGCTGTTTGCTTTAGCATTCTTATTCTTAAATTGTCTTTAATCCAGAGTTCGCCATTATCTGCTTTCGCTTGTTTTAAAAGAATTCTAAAAAGAGTTGTTTTCCCACAACCATTTGGACCGATAACTCCAATACAATTATCCTTTAACACCTCAAATGATGTATTTTCAAATAATAATTTACCTTCAATTGTTTTTGATAAATCAATAGTTTTAATTAGAACATCCATTCGGTTATTCTCCTGTTACGTCCATTTTCAATATTGAATAAAGAGACAGTTTCCCTTTTTGATTCCTAAACATTATGGAAATTACTCTCTAGATTGATACATCAATGCATTTGAGATTAGATTGAAAGGTAATGTAGTATTTTTATTTAAAGTTACTATTGTCGCCTTGCTAGGTTAGCAATGCAATCAATATAAAGCCACAATAGTACATCAAAGTAATAAACAATTGAGGCTGACCAACAACCAAATATTGCAAAAAACTAGTAATCAAAAAGACATTTGTTCAATGAAAATCCGGGATTCCTATGTAGGGAATACTGTTTTAAGCACCCTGTTTTTCTAGAATTGAAGTTATTAGTCAGCCTCAATTATATGTTGTTAATGTTTGAATGAGTGAGATTGTTTTAACATCCGATAGGACTTTGTCACATTAGTTTTCATAGATAAGAGAATTCTGGATGAGATGGAGAAAGAATTGAAAAATTATAGGAAGAATCCGTTTAAACTTAGAGATTTTTATTCATCAAAAAAGCTCAAAGGAATCAACCTAACAACTTTTTTATTGAAAAGGTATATTCAACAATCTTAAAAAAAGCAAACGTATAACTAGACAAGCTACTTTCAAATGAAATTGACCTTAAAACATTTAAAACAGGAATTGATGTCCTGTTGTCAGACACGCAAGGGTGATGACATTATCCATATCTAAGCGATAGGTATTACCCCCAAGCAAAATGTCTACTTGCATGGGCCAATGGTCTAGGGGTTATGACGTCGCGCTTACAACGCGGAGGTCGCCGGTTCAATTCCGGCTTGGCCCATCTAACAATTATCAACAGTTTTTGCCAAATACGAAAAAATTTGAAGAAATTTTATTTTATCGTTTCTTATAAACAGCATCATGATGTTCAAATTTTTCAAAGGTGATAATATTATCTTTAATTCTAAAAATCAGTACAAAACTGCCCATATGAACTCTTTTTAAAATCACTCATTGGACTTTTTAGGTTTTTAAAATGTTGAATTGAGTTTTTATCAGATGAAGAAATTTGCATGATTTTCTTCTTAATCACATTATACATGATTTTATCTTTTCTTTTAAGATTTGATAAATTCTTTTTAAGGTCATCTGAAAAAATTACTTGAAAGTTCATAATTCTTCAAACCATTGATTAAGATCTTTTGAATGGATTTTTTTTGAAAATGAATTTTTTTGTACTTTCTGTAGTTCTTTAATAAATTCCTTTCTTAAGGGAAGTTCATCTACAGGATGCCAGTCAATTTTTTTACAGAATTCGTTTTCTTCTTTTGCAAGTTTTCCTGTTTTTAAATATTTTTCAAATATATACCTTTTTAGAACCTCTTCTCTACCAATTTCAGACCAGTTGACCCAAGGAAATCTTGATAGTCTTTCTTTAAATGATTTCTCCATGGAGATAGTAATACATGCCATTTTATAATACTCCTTTTGCATGTAGTTTTTCAAACATTTCCAGTTTATTCTTTAGTCCTTGTTTGAAGATTTCTGACCAATTTATATCAGGTTGTTGATCAAGTTTCTTTTTTAAATCATCTGGTATTGAAAACGTCATTCTTACCATTTACATGTCCTCATGTAATTTCATGTATATGTGTATATGCATGATATTACTTATAATTTTTGGTAATTTGTAAGCTTATGCTATAAAAATTTGATATACAAAATACTTGTAGGTGAACAAATTGTTAATGCAGTAAATTTTGAAAATGGAAAAGCTGCTTATTTTGAAAATATGTTATGTCGCAGAAAATAAAAAGGATTAGATGGACAAAAAATGGGATTTTCTTTTAACAAAATCCTTCCTGTTGGCTTATGCAAGTTCGGTCTCGGATTGGCCCATTATTTTCTCCACTTATGGACTGTGGGACTAATCATGTTCATCTGAAATTTCTCCGAATATCTCCTCGATCAGATCTTCCATGCTTACAAAACCAACGGTTTTACCATCTTTATCCTGAAGCAATGCAAGATGAGTTTTACTGCGTTTCATTTTTCTAAAAACATCATCTGCTTTCATACCAGGGTCTATTTTCAAAACATCTCGCATGATGCTTTTTACGGTAAGTGATGTATCTTTAATACTTAGCGAATCCTTTATATGAACCATGCCAACAATATCATCAAAATTTTTTCTATAAACTGGAAACCTTGAAAAACCTGTTTTAATGGCCTTTTCTATAAGTTTTTCAATGGTATCATCTTCGTGAATGAATTCTATTTTATGCTTAGGCATATCAACTTCATCTGCGATTGTTTCATCGAACTCAAAGACATCTTCAACCATGCTCCTTTCATCTTTTTCGATGGTTCCTTCTTCCTCACCCAGTCTCATCATCGCCATTATCTCATCTTCAGTGACAGAATCATTTTTTTTGTCATTTCTACCGGTGAGAGAGAGCAAGCCGGTAGATATATATTCCACCAAAACTACTGTTGGATGGAATATTTTTGTAAAAATCAGAAGAGGCATGGCTGCTTTTAATGCCCATTTCTCGTTTTTTCTACCAAATGCCTTTGGAGTAGCTTCACTAAAGATAATCACCAGAAAAAACATGCTAACTGTTGCAATTCCTATGCCAACATTTCCAAAAATTGATGTAGCCACAAATCCTGCAAGTACTGATGCAAATATATTGACAATATTATTCCCGATGACAATAGCACTTATAACATGATCCGGGGTTTTCAGCAGATCTTCAAGAATCTTTGCTCTTTTATCTCCTTCTCTAGCTTTATCAACAATAACAGCTCGGTTGATAGAGACAAGAGCCATTTCTGAACCTGAAAAGAAGGCAGAAACAAAAATAAAAAAAGTGATAACTAAAATGCTGATTACTGTCCATATCATAATATGTTTTCGTCTCTCATAAACTTTTTAGCAAGTAGTACATACAACTTTTTATAGTTAACTACCAAATATATGTTTGATATGCCCTGGATCAGTTTAATCTTTGAGGAGATGCCCAACTTCAACTTACCTTTTTCATCCAATCATTCTTGATGTTTTCACTTCATGAGCAGTTACTACACCTCAAAAACCGGCTAGAAGGAAAAGAAGATAGTTTTCTGAGTTATTTTTTACATCCCTTTAAGAAACTCTACTAGTTTTTCTAAAGATTTACCTCTGTGTGAAAAACTATTTTTCTCCTTTGTATCCATCTGAGCAAATGCTCTTGCATCTCCATCGGGAATAAATACAGGGTCGTATCCAAAACCCTGATTTCCCAATTCCTGTATAGAGATTCTACCATGACATTCTCCAACAAAAAATCTGGGTTTTTTATTTGGTTCGCCATAAGCAAAAACAGATCTAAAGCATGCTTTTCTATTGCCAGCATCTACTCCATCCAATAACCTCAAAATACCACTGCATCCAATGCTATAGAAAACATAGGCAGAATACACACCAGGAAAACCATTTAGATGCTCTATAAAAAGCCCTGCATCTTCAAGGATGAACGGGCTATCAATTCTTTTTTGTATATGTTTCACACCAAAAGACGCAACATCCTGTAAGGTATCTGCTTGTATCTCAGGATAACCTAAATTCTTCTGAACTACATTGACACCTACCCCCGACAACCTAGTTTTTGTCTCCCTAAGTTTTCCATTATTGCTTGTTACAAAATATATGGTTTTCATCTATATCTGCCTCTTTTAACAATCTCTTCGATTTTTTGTATAACAAGATTTGCATCTTCTTTTAATTCTTTTTTGTAACCATCCAAGACATAGCTAAAGTAATCAGAATATTTAGAGTGGGTTGACTCTATTGCTTCCATAAGGAGATGTAAATCTACACCTTTTGCCTCTATTTCGCTGTTTTTTTCACCAAGTCCAAAATCGATGAAATGAATGCGATCGTTAGCAAGAATCATATTTGAAGTGGTAACATCTCCATGTATTATACTGCCATTGTGAAGTCTTGCTATACTTACTCCAATCTTTCTGCAGATGTTTATTCTTTCCTTCTTATTTAGGTCGTTGAATATATCCTTAATTCTCTTGCCTTCAATGTATTCCATGGTTATTATGCCATCTTTTAGATCAACATCATATATAATTGGTACTGATACGCCTTGCTTACGAGCTTCAATTATTAGCTTGGTTTCTCCTTTTGTTCTAGATAAAATAAGACGATCATCTATATCTTTTATCCGATATGTCTTTCGCACACGTCTTTTTTGAACTGCTTTATATCCCATATAGTTTGACAAGCGGATTTCAGCTTCTGCCCCTCTATATAGAATTGTTTTTTCAGTCACGCCAGCTCACATCCACCATGTCTGTTCTAAAACGCTGATCGATTAAACTCTCTTCAATCTTCATCCGAATACCACTGTTATACATCAAGAGCCCTAGCCATGCAATCATGGCTCCATTGTCAATACATAAATCCTTTGAAGGAACAAAAAAACGTGCACCGCGCTCTTCGGCCATTGTTTGAACCATGTCTCGCAGTCGTTTATTACTTGCAACACCTCCGCCTAAAAGTACCTCATCTTTTTCAGTATGTGCCATTGCTCTTTCAGTAACTTCAGTTAACGCCGCAAAAGTTGTCTCTTGCATAGAATAGCAGATATCTTCTAGTCGCTTTCCTTTTTGATAGTATTGCTCTGATGCTGTTAGTAGTCCTGAAAACGCGATATCCATTCCCTTGATTGAGTAAGGTAGCTCCAGATACTGTTTTCCTTTTTCTGCAAGTTTTTCAATCTTAGGGCCGCTTGGAAAATCCATTCCCACTGCCCGTCCAAATTTGTCAAGACAGTTGCCAATGCCTATATCCAGTGTTTCACCGAATACTCTATATTTTCCTTCAGCAAATGCAATCACCTGTGTATTCGCACCAGAAGTATACAACAATACAGGATCTTTGCAATTATCTAGAGTCCCACGGCCTATCTCCAGGTGAGCAACACAATGATTGACACCCATGATTGGTTTATTAAGAGAAAGTGAAAGTGCCCGTGCAGCTGTTGCAGCTGTTCTAAGACATGGACCCAAACCAGGACCCTGTGAAAATGAAATAAGGTTGATGTCAGTAAAATCAACACCGGCAGCCTCAATAGATTCTTTTATTAAATCTGCCACGTAAGTTGCATGATGATTTGCTGCTTCTCTGGGATGAATCCCTCCTTTTTCAGGTTTATAAATTTTAATAATATTTGAAAGAACGTTGCACTTTGCTTTAGTATCTTTTACGATACCTATGGCAATAGAATGAGCTGTTCCCTCTATACCAAGACAAATCATAGTTAACGGCCAGTAAATGGTATTGATATAAAATAAATTTGGCTTGGGAGCTATTATGACGATTTGTATGGTGATCTAAAAAATAAAAGAAGTGAAAATAGTTGTTATTTCACTTCTTATTTTTTCCTTCGATGAAAATATATCCAAGTTTAAAGAGCACGAGAATGATTACTACTATTACTAGAATTATTATGGCTATTACTGGTATCCATGGGAATCCTTCTTCTGATTCCTTGGGTTCATACGGTGTTGTTGCTCCATTTCCCGGATTGTAGGTATGATCCCACTCTCCATCTCCATTGGTATCTATATTGTATTTTCTTTTTAACCATCTTTACCTCACCTTCCTATTTTTTAGTCTTTAATTTTCTGCAAATCATGCCCAATCATAGAGTCAAAGGCGCGATAGTGACAAATCAAAATACAATCCATCCCCGTCCTACAGTTTTCAAATTAAAAACTGTTATTTTACGCTTTCCTCTACATCCTCATATACTATAATGTGTGAACAATATTGACTTTTATAAATACTGCTATACCTTTTGACTTGTATGTTTATATACCCGTGCTCATCCTTTCAAAAACCAGCTACAGGATCATATTGGATTAAGTACCCAATAAGCACATATTTAAATCTCATTTTTTAGGATAACCAATAGGTAGTACAACTACTGGTTCCAGTTTCTCCGGTAATGACAGCATCTCTTTCAAAAACCCCGTTTCAGCAGGAGTATATGTAAGCGCACCTAATCCTTCATATTCAGCAGCTAGAACAACATATGTTATAGATATCCAAGTAGATTCAAGCCAATACGGTTTATCTGTCTCCCCTGCAACAATAATAAGAGCTGGAGCATCCACAAGGAATTCCTTTTCTAGAGAAATCTTCTTCTTTTTCATCCAATCTTTAAACCAGGATTCAGAATTCTCATAAAACCTTTTATCAACAATTTCACAATGCTTTTTGATATCTTCTTTCGACACTGGATCATCCACAACAATATACACATAAGGATGCCTGTCTGCACCAGATGGAGCATATTGCCCTGCTTTTAGCACCCGCTGAAGAACATCCTCTGGAATTTTTTTAGAAGAGAAATGCCGGGCACTCCGACGGTGTTTCATCAACTCATATAGATTCATATTATCAAAAACGATGAAATCTTATTTTATGTGTCAACACCAATTGTTGCCTTAACCTCATCAATATCCCAGGTTTTCACAAGTTTCCCAGTAGGTTTATCTTTATAAGTTATTGCTAGAGACCGAGTCTCCCCTTTGATATAATCTTCCCAATCCTTGAGCATCTGTTGTCTCTCTTTGGAAATACCAACTGACGTAGAAATCTGCTGCTCCACATCCAAATCCAGTTCCTTTCTCATCGACTGAATTCTTCTTACAATCTCTCTTGCAAAACCTTCTGCTTCAAGTTCAGGTGTAAGAGTCGTGTCGAGTAAAAGAATCGTATCCTCGGTCTGAGTGCTTGCAATATGTTCTTTTTCGGTTTCAACTATTTTAAAATCTTTTATTGTTAGTTTGATTTCTTCACCCGCTACACCTAATGTCACTTCACCTTTAGTTGTTAAATCCTCATACAATCCATGCTCATCCAATTCTTCTATTGCAGCTACAATTCCTTTGGCTTTTGCCTTATACTTTGGACCTAATTGTGAATGGTTTGGTTTTACCGTTTTTGTCATAAACTTGCCGGTATCTCTTTCAAATGAAATGTGTTTAACATTGATTTCTTCATTCAACAAATCAAGTAAATCCTTAATCAGAACCTCTACATCTTTTTTGCACACTATTACAGCACTACTGAGTGGATATCTCACTTTAATTCCTACTTTTGATCGAAGGGCCCTTCCAACCTCCACAAGTGCCCTTACCCGCTTCATCCCTTCTTCAAGGTTTTCGTCAATGTGCCTTTTATCAGGCTGCAAGTAGTCGCATAGATGGATACTCTCAGGCATACCATCGGTTCGAAGATTTTGATAAATCTCATCAGTAATAAATGGGACAAATGGTGCTAACAATTTTGAAAGTCCTAAGAAAACATCATACATCGTAGAGTAACCTGCTAGTTTATCATCGGTTTTTTCTTCCACCCAAAGCCGTTTTCTCGAGCGGCGTAGATACCAATTACTAAAATCTTCTATGAGAAAACTTTCAATAACTCTTGCAGCCTTGTGAATCTCAAACGTATCAAAATATTTTCTAACCTCCGAGACGGTTCTATTAAATCTGCTCAATATCCATTTGTCCAAAAGTTGTCTATCGTTTACAGGAATCATATCCTGCTTTGGATCAAACTTGTCTAAAGAGGCATATGTTGTAAAGAAATTATATGAATTCCAAAGAGTGAGAATAAACTTGCCAAGCGTCTCTCTTACTGCTTCTTCATAAAAACGTGTGGAATTCCATGGAGCATTAGCAGACACTAGATACCATCTAAGAGCATCAGCACCCTCATGATCAAGGATTATAGTCGGATCAACGTAATTTCGTTTGCTTTTACTCATTTTTACATTGTCTTTATCCAAAACAAGGCCCAAAGTTAACACATTTTTGTACGGTGGTCTTTCAAACAAAAACGTAGAAATTGCCAGAAGTGAATAAAACCATCCACGGGTTTGATCAAGAGCCTCACTGATAAAATCAATGGGGAAGTTCTCTTCGAACTGCTTCTTATTTTCGAAAGGATAATGCCATTGAGCAAAAAAGGCAGAACCTGAATCATACCAGCAGTCAATAACCTCTTTTTCACGTTTCATTTTGGAATTGCACTTTGGACAACGAACAGTTAACTCATCAACAAACGGTTTATGCAAGTCATAATCATCAGGAAAATCATCACTTAACTTCTTTAGTTCATCAACACTGCCAACGCATATCTGATGCCTGCATTTTTTATCAGTACATGTCCAAATAGGCAACGGCGTACCCCAATATCGATTCCTAGAAAGAGCCCAATCTTTTACATCACGGATGAAATCTCCAAAACGTCCCTGTTGAATATGGCGAGGATACCAGTTGATCTGATCATTATTGTCCACCAAATTTTTCTGCACCTTTGGCATAGCAATAAACCAAGATTCCATTGCATAGTATAACAATGGAGAATCACATCGCCAGCAGAACGGATACTCATGAGCATACTCTTTAGTTCCCTCAAGGAATCCCTCTTTTTCAAGATGTTTAATAATACTTGGATCTGCATCTTTTACAAATTGTCCTTTCCAAAGCGTTACTTCATCCTTAAATGTACCATCAAGGTTAACAAGTTGAACAACGGGCAACCCGTACTTCATACCAACATTGTAATCGTCTTCACCGAAAGCGGGAGCAATGTGAACAATACCTGTTCCATCCTCCATGGTTACAAAATCAGCAAGAATCACATACCATGCTTTTTTGTCTGGTTTAGCATAGTCAAATAACGGCTCATACTCTGTTTTTTCGAGATCCTTTCCAGAAAAACCATCAAGCATTTCGTATTCCTGACCCTTTAACAATACCGCTGCACGTTCTTCTGCTAGAATCAACGTTTGCCCATGGTATCGGATTTTTATATACGTCGCATTAGGGTGAACTGCAAGTGCTACATTTGAAATAAGGGTCCAAGGTGTTGTAGTCCATGCCAGAAAATAGGCATCCTCATCTTTAAGCTTGAATTTTATAAATATCGATGGCTCTTCAATAGTCTTATAGCCTTGTGCAACCTCATGAGCAGAAAGTGCCGTTCCACAACGAGGGCAGTATGGTACAACCTTGTGTCCCCTGTACAATAATTTCTTTTCCCATGCTTGCTTAAGAGACCACCAGACTGACTCAATGTAATCATTTTCTAACGTAATATATGGATTATCCATATCAAGCCAAAATCCAATACGCTTGGTCAGCTCTACCCATGCATTTTCGTACTTGAACACACTTTTCCTACATTCATCATTGAATTTTTTAAAACCGTATTTCTCAATATCGTGTTTGTCTTTCAGTCCCAGCTTCTTCTCAACTTCAATTTCTACAGGCAATCCATGGGTATCCCAACCCGCTTTCCTCAAAATATAATGGCCATTCATGGCTTGATATCTTAAAACCAGATCTTTCATAACTCTTGTGAGAACATGACCTGGATGAGGCATGCCGTTAGCAGTTGGAGGGCCTTCTAAAAAAACATATGAATCGTTTGTTTTTCTCTGTTCAATGGATTTTTTGAATATATCATTTTTTACCCAAAAGTCTAGTATTTTTTCTTCAACCTTTTTTGGGTTGTATTTTTGAGGGGGCGACCTAATCATCGTTTTTCACCAAATTTGACTATTAATTCTCCTAAGTAACGACCCCTAATGACAAAAGACCGTTAAAATCATTTCTATCAAGTCAAACTCAATAATTTCTGATATCATCTGCTTTCATAAATTCTCTTAATAGCGAAGTTGCATAGCATCCTTTCAGCAGTTCAAATTTTAAAGTCAAGGCAAGTTTACCCTTGTTTAACTCATCATCAGTTAGCTTAAAACCAAGGTCTTTAACAGGCGACAATATTGACCTTCTTGAACCAGATGACGATATGTACGGAATATCAGGTATGATGAAGTCTCTGGGATCGATCTTCTCTTCATCAATTATCTTATGCTCTATTTTACCCATTTCACCTTCTGAAAATTTAGAATCGCTGCCAAATAAAACAGCACTTACAAACGCTTTGCCGTTGGAGACTTGTTTATTTACTTTCTCGATGTTTCTTTCCGTTACAGATATTTCTCCATCGATGGCACCTTGTCTAACAGGAAGGATAATATCTCCAACCACCGCAGCATTCAGTGGCAGTTTTTTTTGAATGCGTCTGCTCAAAATTTTATTGAAAAGATATGACTGATATGCATAAATAAACATGGTAAGCAAATTCTTTGGCAGTTCTTCTAATGCACCAACAAAATCTTCTGAATCGACTACCAATTTGTTTAACATGGCCTTTTCAAAATTTAGATATTTAGGATAAGATTTCAATGCCTCAGAAAAATCATGGGTTTTTTCCAATTCACTTCTCAATTTGTAGGTAACATCTTCTTCCCCCTTTATCGGATTTGCAACATAGGTCATTACTGCATTTTCTATCTCATCATTAACAAGATATCTCCCAACAATATGAGTGATAGGTCTAATCGTACCAAAACGCTGAACCCCATAAAAATTGGGAAAGCCACCAGTACCATTTATAAAGGAAACTACATCTTGTAACTGCTCTTTTTTAGCATCAGCAATATTTCTTATAGAAATTTCAAACCTATTACCTAAAAGAGCCCCTATCTTAACAGGACGATCAGATCTATAGATATTTTTAATTTCAACGTCTTTAATTTTTATTTTAGCTAAATCTTTGTTAGAAATATTGTAAAAGGACATATGCCTGGTAGACTTTGCTCGTTTATCTTTGGTGCCTGCAAAACTAACCCGCTTTCGTGAGACATGTAATCTTTTAGAAAGTTCTCTAACCAGATGATTTGTCTCCCAGTTTGTTACTGTAACATCTGCTATGGCAAACTTGCCATTTTCTTTTTCTGGATGACGCTTAGAAACTTCATGTACAGTAAAATCCTTAGGAGTGACACGAAGTTTTCCACCTACTCCTTCAAAAGATGTAAAAAAAGTTTCTATACCAATGGTTTTCTCAGCATCTAAAACATACTTTGCTGTATCCTTTATATAATGATTTGAATTTTTCATTTTATGCTTCTCAATTGATGGCTAACATATGGATAATTAAAAAGTGTTTGTCAAAAAATCACGGGATTTATGGTCACTTTGAATGTATATTTGTGAAAAGAGAGGCGAAATCAAAAAATGCCAATATCTGCATATTAACGTAAGAACAATTGTATCAATACATGCTTCGAGAATTTGTCGAGTTGCCAGAGAATTCACGAAAGTGAAATAATAGCACATTTGAAGGCGAAAGTTGGCTTGGCAAACTCACGAAATCTAACGCCGGAATGACGGCCATAAATGCCTGCAGAATAGAACATGTTATAAACTCTAAGGCGATAGATGGATCAGTAAGATTTGTTGACTTCATAAAAAGATGTGAAGATGGATCAAGATGGTTAAATCATTTTAGATATTTCTATGAGGCTGAAAAGCACATTGAATACAATCCAGATGACTTATCACGTTGCCTGATACATGGAGGTAAACAGTCCTAAGAACCTCTTATCCTTAAGAGATAAATTATGAAAGCTAATGTTAGAAAACATATGCAATGTAAAAAGGAGAAAATAAAATGAAGGAAGATTGGAGAATATCAGATAGGGTCCTGCAGATACAAAAATCTGCAATCCATGAAATGACAAGATTATCAAAAGAAGTAGAGGATGTTGCATTTTTATCATGGGCTAAGCCAACTTCTGATACACCAGAACATATCAAAGAGGCAGCCGTTACCGCAATAAGGAAGGGACTTGTAGGCGGGTATTCCGGAAATGCTGGTCTAATGGAGTTGCGAAAAGAGATCGCCAAGAAACTAAAAAAAGATAACAATATAGATGCCGATGTTTCTCAACTACTAGTCACCGTCGGTGCTATTGAAGGATTATCTGCAGCGATTATGGCATTAATTGATCCTGGTGATGAAGTTATTTTGCCATCTCCCACCTATTCTACCCACATTCGCCAGGTTATTCTTGCTTCAGGAAAACCTGTCCTTGTTCCAACAATTGAAGAAGAGGGATTTGCCTTGGATATCGATGCTATCAGAGGTGCAGTAACTTCTAAAACAAAGGCCATTATATATTGCTCCCCAAGCAACCCTGCTGGTGCTGTTTTCTCCGAGAAATATCTTCGTCAGTTGGCGGATATTGCCTTAGAAAACAACTTAATGGTTATTACAGATGAAGCCTATGAATATTTTACCTATGATGGTCATAAACATTTTAGCATAGCTTCAATTCCAGAAATGAAGAAGAACGCAGTTAGCTGCTTTACTTTTACAAAAAGCTACGCGATGACAGGTTGGAGAATCGGCTATTTACATACAGATGAAACACTGATTCCACAGATCACCAAAGCACATATTCCTTTCGCCATTTGTGCCCCTGTAGTTTCCCAATATGCAGCACTTGCAGCATTGCAAGGTTCCCAAGATTGTATTGTAAAGTTCAGGGATCACTATCTCTCCACCCGTGATTTAATGTGCAAAAGGCTTGATGCTCTTGACTCAGTTTTTGAATATCAAAAACCAAGAGGTTCCTATCTTATGTTCCCAAAAATATTATCAAGAGAAGGCGAAGATTCAACGACGTTTTGCAAAAAACTCTTAAAGGAAGCAAAAGTTTCAACGACACCTGGAATTGCATTTGGGCCAACTGGAGAAGGTCATCTAAGGTTGTCGTTTTGTGTACCTGAAGAAATGATAAATAAAGCGTTTGATAGAATGGATGTATATTTTAAATAGCTGGCCAATAGATAAGACTATAGCAAGATATGCAAGGTAAAAAAAATGATGGCAACTATCATTAACAGAAATGGTTTACACAACCGGAGCAAGGAGGAAAAAAATGAGTTACGAAGGTAAAGCTTTGACTATTGCTGGCTCTGACTCAGGTGGGGGAGCTGGAATACAGGCAGATTTGAAAACCTTTCAAGCTTTCAATGTTTTTGGGACGTCTGTAATAACCTCTGTAACATCACAGAACACATTGGGAGTACGTTCTATCCATGATGTGCCTTCAAACATCGTTGCCGATCAGATAGATATAATAATGGAAGATATCGGAACAGGTGCAGCAAAAATCGGAATGGTTTCAAATAAAGCAATAATAGACGTAATTGCTGACAGGGTTAAAAAACACAAAATAGAAAAATTGGTAATTGACCCTGTTATGATTGCAAAAAGTGGTGCTCGTCTTTTAAAGGAGAACGTAGAAAAAGTGCTTATAGAGAAACTGTTACCTACAGCCGCTCTTATAACCCCCAATGTTTTTGAAGCAGAGATAATCAGCGGGGCAAAAATAAGAGATATTGAAGATGCTAAAGAATCGGCAAGAACCATCCACAGAATGGGCATAAAAATCGTCCTTTTGAAAGGCGGCCATATTCCAGGAGAAAAAGCAATTGATATCCTCTTTGATGGGAAAGAGTATACCTACTATGAGTCGGAAAGAATTGATACAAAGAATACTCATGGAACAGGTTGCACCTTTTCTGCAGCGATAACCGCTGGGTTGTCTAAAGGGATGGATATCTACAATGCAGTCAAGGTCGCGAAAGAGTACATTACAAGGGCAATAAAAAATGCACCGAGCAATATAGGAACAGGACATGGACCCTTGAATCATAATATCAAACCGTTGGATATCTCAGCTTTTGAGGAAACAGCTGAAGATTTTGATAGTTGGTTTAACAAGAATAAAGTTGTTTTTGAATCTGAGCTACTAGCAGAAAAATATTTTTTATCCAATCCTAAGAATTCTGTCAGTGTGGGAGTTGGAAGCGGATTGTTCGCTTCAAGACTGGGCATTGAATATGGAATAGAGCCATCAAAAGAGATGGCTAAATTGGCAGAGAAAAGAGGGATCAGAGTGAAAATAGGAACAGCTGAAAACGTACCTCTTGAAGATGAAAGATTTGATACAGTTTTGTTGAGCACTGCCCTCAGCTATGCAAATGACCGCCAAAAAGCAGTACAGGAAGCATATCGCATTTTAAAACATAATGGGCACATCGTCGTTTCGTTTTTAGCAAGGGAAGGATCCTATGCGATGATGTATGATTTAGCATATCTTAGAGGGAAACACGACCCTGAAACCGCCCCAAAATATCCTTATCCTATTAAATTCATTAAAGAAACTCATTGGCTTTCCACAGGTGAAATCAATAATTTGCTAGAGGATGCAGGCTTTGTTAATTTAAAATATGTACAAACTTTTACAAAACACCCTAAATATACAAATGACGAAGTAGAAGAACCAATAGAAGGATATGAAAAAGGAGATTATATAGTTGTCCAGGGGAGAAAACCATGAAGGTTTCAGAGCGGCTAAGAAAAGATGCGGATGATGTATGGGAAAAAATAATTGAACATCCATTTGTGGTGGAACTCTACAGTGGTACCCTGCCAATGGAGAAGTTCAGGTTTTATATCCTCCAAGATTACAATTACCTTATAGCATCTATAAAAAACTTCAGCATAATATCTTCTAAAGCAGACTCCATAGACGCTATGAAAGAGGTTACTGAGATAGTACATATTGAGTCAGTAAGTGAGTTAAAAGGCTATGAAGAATTCCTTGGAAAACTTGGATATACAATAGAGGATGCTGGAAACATTGAGCCCATCCCTATGAATGTATCCTATGCAAACTTTCTTTTCTCAACAAGTTCATTAAAATCCTACGCAGAATCCATTGCATCTGTTCTTCCATGCTTCTGGTCTTACACTGAAATTGCAGAACATCATAAAAATAAATTGGAGAAAAATAAGAATAGATCATACATAGATTGGGCATCAGTATACTTATCAGAACCTTATGTGAACCTAGTTAAAAAAATTAGAAGACTTGTAGATGAATCTGGAGAAACGGTTTCATATGAAATGTTAAAAAAGACTTTTATAACTGCAAGCAAATACGAATATATGTACTGGGATGCAGTCTACAATATGGATACTTGGCCCATCTGAAAAGACCGGTTTTAATTAACTGTATATTGAAAGTGCATATCATATATGGAAGATATTAAAATGAAAATTACCATTGTCTATAATGGCGATGTATGAAAGAAAGGGCTTAAAGCAGACTGGAGTTTTTCCTGTTTAGCATAGATAAAAAATACTCCTAAAATTCTCTTTGGCACAGGAGCAAACGGTTCAATACTTCTGTCAAACATGAAAGAGAAGCTAATGCCATTTGTGGCGAGGAATATTCCACAAACTCTACAAATACCCTTCTAGATCATGATCACATAAAGTCTACTTGTACTGCAAAATCTTCTTTTTCATTTATGGTCGTTGCATTTTTTGAATAAACCGTTACATTGAATATTTATACACCTTTTTCCAATAACCCTTAGGTGAAAAATATGTCAAAAGTAGCTGTAGCACTTGCACCGGGATTTGAAGAGGTAGAGGCTTTAACAATAGTAGATGTATTAAGAAGATGTGGAGTAGAAGTAATAACAGCTGGGCTGGGTAGCAGTCCAATAGAAGGTGCTCATCAAGTAAAAGTAATTCCAGATATAGACTTAGACAGCTTGAATATAGAGGATTACGATGCTTTTGTTTTGCCGGGAGGGGCACCAGGATACGAAAACCTTAGAAAAGACCAACGTGTGATAGATGCAGTAAAAAGGGCTTTTGAAGAGAAAAAAATCGTTGCTGCTATGTGTGCATCACCTTCCGTGCTTTCCGATGCTGGAGTGTTGAGAGGAAAAAAAGCAACCATCTATCCAGGAATGGAAGATGAACTAAGAAAAGGTGGAGCGGAGATAAAAGAAGATTTGGTTGTACAAGATGGAAATATTGTAACTAGCAGAGGGCCTGCAACAGCTGTATTTTTTGCCTTAAAGCTTGGTGAGATATTGGCTAGCAAATCGGCAGCAGAAGAAGTTAAAAAACAGATGCTCGTGGATCTGGTGATAAAATAAAATGGCACATTATCAAACTAAACATCATGGATATAATGACGACGAGCTAATAAGTACTTTACAAAAAGAGGTAAGAAGAGGTAACGAGGAAAAAGCGATATATTGGGCTTTAGAGCTTGGGGAAGAAGGCAAGAGCGGTTTTGGTCAATTAGCATCAAGACTTAGAGTGATATCTTATGAAGACATAGGTTTGGGAGATCCAAATATAGTTTTACAAGTGTCTAAAGCAATAGGCGATATGCAAGAGATGTATAAAAAAAATAAAGGGGAATGGAGAATAGTTTTATCCTACATTGTTCTACTCTTATGTCGAGCTAAGCACTCAAGAATTACAGATCACTTTATTATAGCAATGAAGGATTATTGGAAAAATAAAAAGCTAGATATACCCGATTATGCTTTAGATATGCATACTTCGGCAGGTAATTTAATTGGAAGAACAAAAGGCTCTGCCAAAGGTACAGATCACTTCATAAAAGAAGAGGAAAAACTAAAGAATGAAAATCCAAGCGTAAAAGATATCTACAAAGAAGAGGCTCATCAAATATTGAGAAAACGAGAGAAATGAGTTATTGGATCTAAAGGGAAGCATACTATGATTATAATGTAAGATGGGCACAAGGTTGCAACTTGGACAACAGAAAAGGAATAAAATTCTGAAATTCGAGGAACTTATTTGGAGAAAATAGAATCGCTACCAAATAAAACAACCTTTGCAGTTTACAACATGAATACTTGCCCTATCTAGAAAGACCGGTTTTGATTAACTGCATATTAAAAGCACATGTTACATATCAGGGATTAAAATAAAACTTTCCATGGCGTATGATAATAAGGCATACAAGAGAGATACAAGATTAAAGACAGATTGAGGGGCAAATAACCAATGAGAGGTTGCCCAGCAATTAAAAAATCAATCGGAAAATAATTGGACATAATAAAGAGGTTAAATGGAGGTAAAACTTGTGACAGCAATAGCAAAGATAGAGAAAAGAGATGGAAGAACAGTTAACTTTGACCAAAATAAGATTACAGATGCCATATTTAAAGCCGTACTTGCCGTTGGAGGAAAAGATAGAAGGCGATCTGAATTTTTATCGGATAAAGTAGTGAAAAAACTTGAGATGACATATAGCCCTCGCAATATCCCATCAGTTGAAAATATACAAGATACTGTCGAGAAAATTTTGATAGAGAATGGACATGCAAAAACTGCAAAGGCTTACATTCTCTACCGGAGAGAAAAAGCCAAAATACGAGAGGATAAAAGAAAGATACTTAACAAAGATCAACTGGATGAAATAGATAAAAGATTTAGTACAAATGCCTTGAGAGTACTTGCATATAGATATCTCATAAAGGACGAAGAGGGTAACATCACTGAATCCTTGAGGGAACTTTTTCAAAGAGTTGCCCTGACAATGGCCATCCCTGACATGTTATATGATTCAAGAATCTATGATAAGAATGGAAAATATACTGTTCCAATAACTGTATCAAAATATCTTAGTGATATTGAGATGTGGGATAACAAGTTAAAGATTGGGAAATATAGTCTTACAAAATGGCATTTTGAAATGCTGATAGCTGCTTATGAAAAACTTGCAAATGAGGATAAGGCAAAGATAGGATTGGATGAACTTGTTGTGATGTTGGGAAATGGAACATTTGACAAGTATGAAAAAAATGTAGATGAATACTTTGAGCTGATGACAAAGCAAATATTTATGCCCAACACGCCCACTATTATTAATGCTGGGAGAAAGCTAGGTATGTTCTCGGCATGTTTTACCTTAGATGTTGATGATAACATAGGTTCAATAATGGCCTTAGCAAGGGATATAGCTTTAATTCAAAAAGCAGGAGGGGGAACCGGCATTAACTTCTCTAAAATTAGATCAGAGGGAGATATTGTAAAATCAACTATGGGAAAAGCATCAGGTCCCACATCATTTATGAAAATCATAGACACTGTTTCCGATGTTGTCAAGCAAGGCGGAGTGCGAAGAGGAGCAAACATGGGGATACTGGAGATATGGCATCCCGACATAGAAAAATTCATATCGTTAAAAGAGAAGGAAGGTCAGTATGAAAACTTCAACATAAGTGTTGGTATTTGGGATGATTTCTGGAGATATCTTGCCAATAATGCAAACTATCCACTTGTCAGTCCAAGATCAAAAAAAGTGTTGGCAGAGGTAAATTCAAAATCTTTATTTCATTCTATTGCGTACCATGCATGGTTAAAAGCAGATCCTGGAGTTCTCTTTTTAGATACCATAAACAAGAATAATGTTTTAATCAAGGCAAAAAATGGGCCTGTAAGGGTTACGAACCCATGTGGAGAAGAGCCATTATATCCGTATGAATCCTGCAATCTTGCAAGTATAGATGTTGCAAAATTTGTAAAAAAAGAAGGAGAAGAAAAAAAGTTTGACTGGGATGGGTTTAGAAAAACCGCTAAAATTGTTACGAGGGTTCTGGATAATCTCATAACGATAAACAAATATCCGATGAGAGAGATAGACATAGGAACAAAAAAAACAAGGAGAATAGGACTAGGGTTAATGGGTGTAGCTGACTTACTTTTTGAACTAGATATCAAGTATAATTCGAAGGAGAATTATGAAATGCTTGGTAAACTTACTGAGAATTTGACATATTCTGCATTTGAAGAATCAGTAGAGCTCTCAAAACAGAGAGGCACATTTCCACTATTTAAAGAGGCAGCATATTCCGAAGGAAAGTTACCGATTGATCTATATCGTCATAGAGAATGGTGGAATTTAGACTGGGATAAATTGGTGGATAAGATAAATAAATATGGTCTAAGGAATGCAATGGTTACAACTAATGCTCCAACAGGCTCCATCTCAATGATTGCAGATACTACAAATGGTATTGAACCTGTATTTGCTTTAGTTTATGAGAAAAACGTGTCTGCTGGTTCGTTCTTTTACGTAGATGAGGTCTTTAAAAATAAGCTGAAAGAACTTGGCTTGTACAATGATGAAATTCTCAGGAAAATTTCAGGAAACTATGGAAGCATCCAAGGGATCGAAGAGATACCAAAAAAAATACGGGAAATATTTGTGACTTCTATGGACGTACACTGGATTGATCATATTGCTGCTCAGGCGGTGTTACAGAGAGCCACGACTGATTCTATATCAAAAACAATCAACATGCCAAATGATGTTAGTATAGATGATGTACAACAAGCATATATCCTAGCTCACGAAATGGGATGCAAAGGCGTCACAGTCTATAGAGATGGTTCGAAAAACAAACAAGTCTTAAACGTGTTATCTGTAAAGAAGAAATTAAGAGAGATGGCCAAACCTTCAGATTTTGCAATGGATTGGCTGAAAAAAATACTAACAACAAACAAATGGACAAAAAATTATATAAAACTGGATGTGAAGGAGAAAAAAATCGAGGTTAAACCACCGGTGATTTCATCAGTTGAAGAGACTAATGGCAAGGATGAAAAGGAAATATTAGTTGTGTCAGATGAAGGTGAGCAAGAACGATGTCCTGTATGCGGTGGGGAGCATCTTGTCTACGAATCAGGTTGTTTCGTATGCAAGGATTGCGGATGGAGTGCATGTACAGTATCATAACACCTCAGGGCAACGTAAACTTGGCACAAACAAATATCAAAAAGGAACTAAAAATTCTTATAAACAGTTTTGCAAAAGTTAATATCAAATTATTTTGGAACATTTCCTAAGATAAAAGATAGTCAACAATCGCATCTAAACTATTAAATCCCTTATCCTCTTCTCTTAAGAGAAGAATAAACTTCATGCCTGTGTTCTCAGCAAATTCACGGTCCTTCTCACTATCACCAACATAAATTATTTTATCGTACTGTATAATCTTTTTTAATCTGTTTAAGGAATATGCAGCAGGTTTCAGTTTTTTAAGATCTTCAAGTTTTGATCCTCTACCAATACCAAAATCAAATAAATCCTCATAATTGAATTCTCTAATAAAAAATTCAACAACTTCCTGTGGAGAATCACTCACTATCGTTAGACCATATGATCCCTTTAGTTTATATAAAGAATTTACATCTGGAAAGGGAATAAGCTCCCCATTTTTCATTGCTTTTATCTTCTCTTTTATATAGTTCCCATTCCTTGTTTCCCACAATTCTTCCGATTTTATACCGAATTCTTTACTTACCATATCAAACATATGCAGATTTTTTGAATGAAATTTCTGCAAGTTTTCCTGTGAACTATCAATTCCATACTCTGCAAGTGTTTTCCGAAAGGCTCTATACAGCCAATCTAGGTTAGACTCTGTATCAATCAAAACATCATCAAGATCAAACGAGATTCCCTCAGCATCCTTCATTTAACCACTTCCATCCGCCTTTTTTCAACCCCCAAAATATCAATACATACACAAGTACAACAGCGACCAGATAGCCCACCAGCTCTACAGGCACAAGCAATATATCACTTACCAACCTTCTCTTCTCACCAATTCAAATGTTTCTTTTATGCTAAGCATTGTTATCAGTTCGTCAGATAATGCTTTTCTTCTAGATTCTGTAATATCTTCCCCTTATTGCTTCCAAATTTTTATCTATTAAACACTCAAAATATTTACCTAGTTTTTTATCAACTACGTCATCAGGAAAATCTCTTTTACAAAAATTACACATCATTCCATCAATTTCAGTTTCTTTATCTTCTTCCCCAAAAGTTTCATCTACTTTTTACCCTTGGTTTTGGCTTTGCTCTTACTTGCTTTTCTCCCTGAAAAATTTTTTTCAAAATCCTTTAACTCACTTTCTACCTGCTTAACAGCCTTTTTCAGCGCATCTAAAGGCTTTCCTTTTTTGACCCGAAGATACAAACGTCGTTTGTTTGATTCTGGATGATCAGTAATATATGAAGCATAATCTACATCCTCATTTTTTAGCAAGATCTCAGTAATGGGATTTAACATGGTTTCATTTTCACCAGTTACTTCCAATTCAAGTTCTTTTGACGTTTTTCTAATCTCTTTTAATTCCATATATCAACACCTCTTACCAATACTTAGCAAATTATCTTAAAGATCATTAGGATTGTAACTTCCAAAATCCATCGCCATGAGTCTTCTTTCCTTATTGCCACAATTTTCACATTCAAGAGTCTTGTCTTTTTTAACAAGCGGATGCCTGCATTTTGTACATAGAGCTCTAATGACACCCATGTTCTCATCCTTTGTATCAAGCTGTATATTTGGCTTTACCTGTGTAACCTTGGCTCTGAAAATATCTCCAAATGAAAACATATCAGCAGGATCTTTTACGTATCCTTTTGCTATCTCCGAAACACGCAATGTCCCATTTGTATCACCAGATACTGGCCTCTTTTTTCCAATAACATGTATTACATTAGCTATAACCATAGATGATCTCATCATACGTACTTCAGCAAGGATTATATCTCCCTTTTTTAATACAACAGGTATACTGGTTGCAGGTTTTACTGTAGCCATCCTATGTTTCTCATCCACAATATAATTGCCAACTCTTGCAGCTCGTATGATGCCCTCGTCTTCAAATGTCCCCTCACCAGATAGTAATTCCTCTGAGGTAGACAATCTATCCCCTGGTAGTACCATTTTGCCTTCTGTCATTATTTATCACTAACCTTTAGTATCTCAGTAGGTTTAGGCAATAATCCTATCGTTTTAAAGGTTGTGGTGCAAAATATTCTGTGTAATTTTCCTAAACGCACAAGTATCATTTATCCCAAAATCCTCGTGTTCTGGCATAATTTAACTCTGCCTTGAGTATATCTCGCAGAAATTTAAGTTGCAACTCCTCTGATTTTTCAAGTTCCATTCTGTCGTATCTTCTTAATGCCCTGGCAGCAGTATCTGGCCCAATTCCTCTACCTACCAATGCCATTATTGCAACTTTCCCATAGGTAAGAACAAGGCTTGCATTTTTATGAAGTCGCTTTACTTCCTTATTTTCCTCACTTGTTCTTTCTTTTTTTGTAAGAACCCTTGCCAATTTTTTATTATACCTCCGCAAAACAGCAATTTTTATAGCACCGCAACTTGAACATTTCGGTTGAACATCTGCTCTTCCAACTGTTGTATTCCATTTCTTGTTGCAGTTGGTGCACACAAGCGTAATATCTGTGTCATCTAATCGTCTTTTTAAGGCCATCAGAATAGATCTATCTGCACGTTGGGGTACCATGAGCCCCCTCATAGTTTCAGCCCCAGCGAGAGCAATTGGCGAAAGTCTCTGCATGTGTACGTTTATTTCACCGTTTTGTATCTCTCTTAAAATCTTTTGAGTGTTCTCTAGATCCATCCGCTCCCAGATGAGCTTATCAATGGCCTCATCAAATATAAGACTGTTTTCGAAAAGTGTGAAAAGTTTTTTTACTCCCACGTTTTTATAATCAAAATCCTTGCTAATGGCACCAAACTTTCTTGCCGTATGTACCAACTGCCATCGTATATATGTTGAATTCCTCAGAATGATATTCAGCAAATACCATAGCGATTCGGGCTTGGTTTCCAACAATATGTTCTTAATCCTTTCAGCCGGCAATCTCTGTGGTAGTTCAAGATTTATCCTATATGCATCACTGTTTATCCCTACACTTTCTCCAATGGACTGTGCCAGAAGTGCAGATATAATTCGCCCAATTGTTTCATTCACTTTGGTTCCAAAACATGCATTGATAACAATGGTCTTGTCTTCTACTTCAATTGTTATCGTCGTATCATCTGGAATGACAAATCCTTGCTTTTTCTGATTGTCTAGTTGTTTTACGATTTTATCAAATGAGGATTTATCACATGGATAATCCTTGTTTTTACCTTTCAGTGAAGTAAGCCTTCTTAGCTTACCTACTTCTCTAGCTACTTCAAGAGGTATAGGTATATCTTCTCCAGTCCATGAAGGAGCATCACCTATCTCCTTTGATTGAGAAACAAGTATCTCCTCTTCCTCTCTTTTTACAATTGTCCAGGGCATTCCATGCAGTATAAATTTAGCGCCTTCGAAACCATAATTTAAAACAAAGCTTTCATCTAATTTGCCGATCTTTTTTCTTGAACTTATGTCAACAGCCATGTATGTCTTTTCATCTGGAATCATTGAGATATTATCAAGAAAATAATGCCTTGAATTCCTGCGTTTGCAAATTAAATCTTCACCTTCCACCCAGATACTACGTTGACTCCTAAGCTGCTGAATGACTTTGTTAAAAATATCTTTTTTTAATGTATGGAACGGATAAGATCTTCTGAGTATTTCATATATTTTATCAGATGTTATTTTGCCATATTCCAGAGCAATGGAGATAATCTGATTAGTAAGCACAGATAATGGATTTTGCCTTACCTTAAAAACTTCCAACTCACCAGTTAGAGTTCTTCTAGCTATAACAAGACTCTCTGCTAAATCCTCTGGAGTGGTTGATAATATTACTCCTTTTGAAGTTCTGCCTATGCCATGTCCAGATCGTCCTATCCTCTGTACGATCCTTGTGACTTCTCTTGGTGAATTATACTGAATAACAAAATCTGTATTTCCAACATCTATGCCCAACTCTAGCGAGGATGTACAGACCAACGCCTTAAGTTTACCACTCTTGAAATCCTCCTCTGACTCTATCCTTGCATCCTTAGAAAGAGATCCATGATGAACACCTATTGCAATATCACTTTTCCATAGATTGAATCGCGATGCTAAAATCTCCGCGCCATCCCGAGTGTTTATGAAAAGAAGGGTTGAAACATGCTTGGCAATATACTCCTTACACCTTCTTAACGATGCAAAGGAAAGAGGCTCCATAGAAAGACGGTTTGCTTGAGCATAATCTTCTTTTTTTACTGAAGGGATTTCCACACTTATATCTACGTGCTTGGTGACATCAACTTCCAACACTGTCACATCGCGGAATTTCTGATTTTCAATACCTCCAAGATAACATGCCACTTCATCAGGTGCACCAACAGTAGCCGAAAGGCCTATTCTTTGAAAGCCGTGATCTTTTTTGATGGTTAATTCATATAGTCTTTCAAGAGCAACAGCCAGCTGTGCGCCTCTTTCATCGTGGGCCAATTCATGAACCTCATCGACAATTGCCCACTGAACCTTATGAAGATGCTTTCTAAGTCGTTTTCCAGTAAATAGAATTTGTAGAGTCTCAGGTGTTGTAATAAGCATATCTGGCGGGTTTTTTGACTGGCGAGCACGTTCACTTTTTGACGTATCTCCATGTCTTACTGCTATATCAATTCCTAACGCATTGCCCCATTCAATAGTTCTACGAAGCATATCTCTGTTCAATGCTCGAAGGGGCGTAATGTAGAGTATCGATATGCCTTTAGCAATATCATCTTGCTCAAAACCATTTTCCTTCTTCTTTAAGAAATCATTAAAAATGGGTAAAAGCGCAGATTCCGTTTTTCCAAGTCCTGTAGGAGCAATTAGAAGAACGTTTTCACCGTTTAGTATATGAGGAATTGCTTTAATCTGAGGTTCAGTAGGTGCCTTGATATTTCTAGATATAAGTAATTTCTGTATTTTTGGATTTAATCTAGAAAAAACCGATTCCATTCTATCGAATGCAATATAATTCCATATTTATTATTTTCTTTTGAAACGACTGCTTTTTAAACTAAGTCATCGCACCAAAAAAGATAACTCCCATACCAAACCACACAATCGACAGTATATAGTATCCCGCACTGGTCACTCCAAATATAGCCCCTAGTCCAATAACAATTAAGGGCAATAGTACCATTAGAAATGCCAAAAGCATTTTTCTCATTTCTTGTGTTAGATTTAACTCCATGGGATATCATACCTCCAATCAATTTTCTTTTGTGTTAATAAGCATACATTATTTAAGCTTAACCTGATTTTATTGTATGTTTCTCACTTTTCCTAGAGAAGATCCATCCAATAGATAAACCTCTGCATTTTCTATATCCATTATTCTCCCAATTGGTCCTGTAACTCCCTCACGATTCGCTGCAATACCCCCACATAGTGGGTTAAAAGCAGGCATTACCAGTATCCTCACATCATTTGAATCCGGATATTTTTCCCGCAGTTTATCTTTGATAAAATTTCCTTTAAGCCAACAAGGTTCAAACATCTTATATCCAAGTCTATCCGTAAGCATTATTGTAGGATGTGTATGACCAATTATAATTTGTTCACATTGCATGACCTCGTTACTTGGCCACCTGTGACCATGCACAAAACCAACATTCTCAAAAACTACTCCATCAGAAGGATGAATAATTACACCATCCGGAGATATTTTTCTTATATTCCCATCATGGTTGCCTGGCACTATATGAACGGTTCCATACGACTGTATTGTTTCAAGGAGATTTTTTACATCTCTTCTTTCCTGTATCGTAGAGGAGGGTATATTGTGTTTTATATCACCCAGTAGCACTATTTCCCGTGGCCGGTACTTCTTACAAAGTGAAATTAGATGATTGGTTATATTGCTCGTCTGTGAGGAAGTGTTCAGGCCATATTCCCTCAATTCAGTTTCTATTCCGATGTGCAGATCTGCAATGATGAGTATTTTTTCACTGTCAATAAACAAGGCAGGTTCATTGGTAATTGGCCAGACGGCTAAAGATTTCATTATTTACCCCATTGGAAAAAAATTACTAGGATTTAGTATCATTAACCATTTCCTAGCCCAGTTTTTATCAGCATTTTTAACGCAATTGGAACAATAAAGTTTCTTATCATGTACATTAGTTGCATAAGCCGCACATTCGTATCTTTTACAGTTGGGATATTTATGTATTAGTTCATGGTCAAAAGCTTTACAACAAATTGTGCATATAGACATTTTTATTTTCCACCTTCAGCTTGTCAATTACTTAACTGACTTCTAAATCTTCTATATCATCCATATCTTCTATAATTTTACTATCCATTTCACTCAACGATACTTCATAACAAGGCTTACAATACTTTAATCTCTTGTAAACAAATAAGTTATTTAAATACCATGGTTGCCTCCTATTGTTAACAACAAAGTACACTTTAAAATCCTTTTGAATCAACTCCTAACTGTGGTGGAGCATCCTTTATATTATGGAAACGATGTTTTGAAAATTGAAATGAAAGGTGGTCAGATTAACTTTATCGCGAGAACAAGAACAGTCTGTTGTTCTGCAGCATATGGTCTAAAAACATGGGGAGAAAATCAACTACCAGATCTTTAGAATGATACTCAAGTCAGTAGCTCAGAAGGCTGGCATAGACAAACCCATCAACCCACATCATTTCAGACATTCAAGAGCAACATATCTTGCCAAAAAACTTACAGAAGCTCAACTATGCCAGTACATGGGTTGGATACAGAGCAGCAGAGAGGCGGCTACATATATTCATCTCAGCGGTAGAGATATGGATAAAGCAATTCTAACGCTCCATGGGCTTGCTGAAGAAGAGACTGAGGAAGAGCATTCAAAGAAATCAAATGCCCCCGGTGTGGCATTAAAAACGACCCCAGTGCAAAATTCTGCAGTGGATGCAGCCTTGGTCTGGATGAGAAAAGTCTCATGGATTATGATTTGCAGGAGGAGGAGGCAAAGCGGATTGGCTTGCATTCTATGGACATATTAAAAGATCCAAAGTTACGCACTATTTTTAATGAAATGCTTGCAGAAACACTGGAGAAATACATGAAAATCAATGAAAAAATGTAGGAGTGTGGTCTGCAAACGTTATTGTTCCATATTTATTGTAATTAGATTATAAATATTTGCTGAGATCCTCTGGAAATAGCGAGATAGTATAATCTGTGATTTTTTTAATGGCATCGGGCGGGCATATATTTATCAAAGTAGTAAGATAGTGTTTTTCCAACCTACGTTTACCAAAAGATGAGAGACTATATGTGGGAACAAGCACATTTAATACATTGAATCATTTAAGAAAAAAATGTCCATTTGATGCTTCGATATGATCTTTGTCATTGGTGGTTTGAATCTTCTATTATCATATGAATTCATATTTCGGTAAACATGAGATCAAATCCCTTCCCCTGCACTTTTTTAATTTTTTATAGAAGAAAATTGATGTTAATTTTCTAACCAGGTATCTGTAGACAGTAATAGAAATAAATATTACGGTTTACGCAGTCTATATATTGTTACTTCTTGTCATTTTTTTTCATTCTAAACCTTGGTAAAACCCAATAAATAACCCCGATTAATATTGGAAGGATTATAAAAGCTATCAAATCGCCTGTGTTTCCTACAAATGATAGAACATCAGCGAAGTTTCTTACACCTAAAAGATAGATAATTAGTGGTGGAACTACTGTTAATGCCCAGGCAGTTGGTTTTTTCAAACTAAGGAATTCTTTGCTG
>Ga0222701_1000128_pt1 | contig 32318 bp, 23 predicted proteins | sample AntAcemetage1502_FD_179825 | JGI IMG/M metagenome (GOLD analysis project Ga0222701, IMG submission 179825) | Saline water microbial communities from Ace Lake, Antarctica - #1502 | ecosystem: Environmental > Aquatic > Non-marine Saline and Alkaline > Saline | place: Antarctica: Ace Lake... | reverse complement strand
CATATGTTTACACCGGAAAAAGTGATTGAAATTCAAAATGCAATTGGAGCTGATATTATCATGTCTTTTGATGAATGTCCTCCATATCTGGCTACTAAAAAATATGTTGCTGATTCTTTAAAGATAACTCTGGATTGGGCTGCAAGAGGGAAGGGCGTTCATAAAAATACTGGGCAGCAGGCATTATTTGGGATCGTGCAAGGTGGAATTTACGAAGATCTGCGTGAAGAAAGTGCTAAGAAATTGATGGAGATGGATTTCCCAGGATATTCTATTGGCGGTCTGGCAGTTGGTGAGAGAAAAGAAGATATGTTCAAAATCACAAAATTTCTCAATAATATTTTACCAATTAATAAACCAAGATATTTAATGGGAGTTGGAACACCGGTTGATCTACTTAATAATATAGAAAATGGTGTTGATATGTTTGATTGTGTAATGCCGACCAGAAATGCAAGGAAGGGAACAATCTTTACATGGAATGGGAAAATGATAATAAAATCTGCCAGGTATAAAGAGAATTTTTCGCCAATTGATGAAAATTGCCAATGTTATACTTGCCGGAATTTTTCTCGTGCCTATATTCGTTATTTATTCAATGTTAATGAAATATTGGGAATGCGATTAGCTTCTATTCACAGCCTGTATTTCTATTTGGATCTTGTTACAAAAGCAAGAGAAGCAATAATAGATGGGAGTTATGTCAAATTCAAAAATAAGTATAAGAAAATTCTCGATATGAAAATGGAGTGATTATGAGTAAATTTACTGAGATTGATCTTTCTAACCTTAAGAAAACCTCGATCAAATCCAGAGCAAGTTTAATAAAAAAAGAGATCTTTTCTAAACCCGGTTTAAAAAATTTTAAAGAATTTACACAATCCTTACCAAATATTCTCAAAGCAAAAGATTTCAATGAACTATTGAATAAATGCGTTCAAGCCTATAATAATGATAAACCTGTTATCGTTGCATTAGGTGGGCATGTGATTAAATGCGGATTAACCTCAATCATTATTGAGATGATGGAAATGGGGTTGATAACAGCATTGGCTTCGAATGGTTCGGTAGTTATTCACGATTACGAAATTGCCAGATTTGGAGAAACTTCCGAAAATGTAGCAGTTGCATTGGAAACAGGTGAATTTGGAATGGCAAAAGAAACTTGTGACGGGATAAATAAAATAATTAATTCTGCGTATAAGAAATTTGGTTACGGAGAAGCGATCGGGAAAAATCTGATTGAAATAAAAGCTGAAAATAATCATCTTTCCCTTTTTGCCAGTGCTTACAAATTGGAAATTCCATTTACAGTGCATGTAGCTTTGGGAACCGATATCGTTCATCAGCATGAAACGGCAAATGGTGCTGCTATTGGTGATTGCTCAATGCGTGATTTTAGAATTTTCTGCAATAATTTAATCGAACTTAATGATGGTGGTGTTTTCCTGAATTTTGGTTCAGCAGTTATTATGCCCGAAGTATTCTTGAAAGCCGTAACGGTTGTTCGCAATCTGGGTTATCCACTAAATAATTTTTATACTGCCGTTTTTGACATGAATATGCATTATCGACCAAGAACCAATATTGTTGACCGTCCAACTTTAAGCGGAGGTAAAGGTTACTATTTTATTGGGCATCACGAGATCATGATACCCCTGTTTTTCCAAACCTTAAAAGAGAGAATAAAGAATGCGTAAAATAGTATTAATTATTTTCTTATTTCTTATTTTAATATCTCTTTCTGCAGAGGAAAAAATTATTAAAAAACAGCCAATTAAAGCTGCTATTCTTTCCTGTTTTATTCCGGGAGGAGGTCAATTATATAATGGGAAATATTTAAAATCTGGATTTGTGTTTGCAGTAGAAGGAAGTTTCATTGCTCTTGCAACATATCATCATCTCGAGGCAGAAAGATATTATGATAGATATAGGGTTACTGGGTCAGGTTTAGATTATGATGAATATGTTAAGTATTATGAAAGACGTCAAAGTGACTTTTTCTGGATTGGAACAATTATTTTCCTGTCTGCCATAGATGCCTATGTTGATGCTCATCTCTTCGATTTTGAAGAGAAAAAAAATAAAATTCATCTTAAATTTGAAAATAATACAGTTGGATTAGTTTATAATTTTTAAGGAATAAAGAATGAATAAAAAATTTGTGATTGCCATAGATGGTCCAGCTGCTTCCGGTAAAAGTACTACGGCTAAACAATTGGCAATAAAATTAAAATATATTTATATTGATACAGGAGCAATGTATCGTGCCTGCGGTTTGTGTACTCTATTGCAAAATATAAGTTTAGATGATGAAGTTGCCCTAAAAAAGATGCTTGATAAAATTAGTATCAAAATAGAATATGCAGAAAAAGGTAATAGAATATTTCTAAATGGGGAAAATGTCTCAGAGCGGATTCGAGAAGCAGATATCACCAAGTTATCTTCTCAGATTGCCGTGATTGGTATGGTTCGTAGGAAGATGGTTGAATTACAGCGTAAAATGGGTGAAGATGGTGGTGTTATCATGGATGGAAGAGATATTGGGACAATTGTTTTCCCGAATGCCGATTTTAAGTTCTTTATGCTTGCTGACGTGGAAACACGTGCTTTGCGCAGATGGGAAGAAATGAAAAATAATAGGAAGAACATTACATTGGAAGAAATTAAAGAAGAGCTGATCTGGCGTGATAGAAATGATACTACTCGCAAAATCTCTCCATTACTACAGGCTGAAGATGCAATTCCTATAAATAACAGTGAAATGACCATAAAAGAACAAGTCGAAATGATATATTCTGTAATAGAGCGGGGGTAAAATGCGAAAAAGTTATTCCTTTATAACGGCATGTGTAAGAGCGTATATGAAGATTTTTTGGAAATTAAAGATAATCAACAGTGAAAGATTAATAGAGGTTTCTGATTGCATTATTGCTGCAAATCATATCTCAGCATTTGATCCGCCATTTATTGGGTCTATAATTCCAACAGAAATTCATTATCTTGCTAAAGCGGAATTATTTAAAAATAAATTAGCTGGTGCTTTTCTTCTATATGTAAATTGCATTCCTATTAAACGTGGAAGGATAGATAAATCTGCTATCACTATGGTAAAATTGATTCTCAGAAATGGGCACTCAATTCTGATTTTCCCAGAAGGTACAAGAAAATCAAGTAAAGTAAAAGCAGGTATTGGTAAATTTGCAATTGAAACAAAGAAGGATATCATTCCAATGTATATTCATAATTCAACGAACTTCTTGAAATGCTTTTTAGGAAAGGAAAGATTGAAAATTGTTATTGGAGAGAAGATCACTGCAAAATCATTTGCTGAAATGGCAAATATAAAAGAAAACTATAAAAATTTGACAGACAGCGTTATGGAAAAAGTATACGAGTTGAAAAATGAATGTTAGAATTGCTAGAAATTCCGGTTTTTGTTTTGGAGTAAAAAGAGCTATAAAAATAGCACTTAAAACTTCAAGAGAGAATCATGAGGTTGTTACATTGGGTTCGATTATTCATAATCCACAAATGGTAGCAAAACTTGAAACTGAAAATATTTTTAAAGTTGAAAATGTTAGTGATATTAAAGGGCGACCTACAATAATTCGATCGCATGGTGTAAAAAAAGAAATTCTGGAAGAATTAGAAAAGAATAAAATCGAAATAATTAATGCAACATGTCCGTATGTTTCAAAAACTCAGGATTATGCGAAATCATTATCAGAAGATGGTTATAATCTAATTATTTTAGGTGATAGCAATCATCCGGAAGTTAAAGCTTTGCGTTCATATGTAAATAAGGAAGTTATAATTGTGGCAAATGCAGATGAACTTGAAGATAAACAATTTAAAAAAGTTGGAATTATTTCTCAAACGACCAGAAGAGTAGAAGATCTTCAAAAACTGGTAAAGAAATTAGTCCCTAAATGTCATGAAATACGTGTTATAAACACTATTTGCAACGCTACAACCATCAGGCAGAATTCAACTTTAGATCTTGCAAAAGAGAGTGACATTATGATTGTGGTAGGTGGTAAAAATAGTTCGAATACAAAAATGCTTGCCAGAATTTGCGAAAGTTTAGTAAAGACCTATCATATTGAAACAGCTAGTGAAATCGATAAAATGTGGTTCAAAGATAAACAGGATATTGGTTTAACCGCTGGAGCTTCTACACCCAATTGGGTAATTATAGAAGTGTACAATAAAATCTTAGAGTGTATAGGGAATATTAATAAAGTCGATAATATCGAGGATATTCCTGGTTTTAAGGAGGAATGATGTTTGTTAACGATCAAAAAGATGAAGTTTTAGAAACAAATGAAACTATCGAAAAAACAGAAGATGAACAATCTGAAGTTCAAGAAGAATCTAATGAAGAAAAAACAGAAGTAAAAGAGGAAGAGAAAAAAGAAGAAAAAAAAGAGTTGAGTACTGATGATTTTGAAGAAGATATGGAATCTTTACTTGATGAACATTTCAAAAAATTTGAGCAGGGGAAAATTGTTGAAGGTATTGTAATAAGTGTTGATGAACGTTCAGTACTTGTTGATATAGGTTTTAAATCTGAAAGTGCGATATCAATTCGTGAATTTTCAAATTCTAATTTACCTGAAGCAGGCAGTAAAATTAAAGTTTATATCGATTCTGTGGAAGACGGCATTGGAAGACTTAGACTTTCTAAAAAGAAAGCAGATTTTTATCTAAATTTGGAAAAACTTGAAAAGATCATGGGAGAAAATCAATCCGTTACTGGAATTCTCAGACGTCGTGTAAAAGGTGGGATGATAGTTGATCTGGAAAATTTGGAAGCTTTTTTACCAGGATCACAAATTTCCACAAAACCTATCCCGAATTTAGATCAATTCATAGGGAAAGAAACAAAATTTAAAATTATCAAAATTGATAAAGACCGCCGGAATATCATCGTTTCCAGAAAACAGGTTCTCATCGAGGAGCAGCAATCACGCTTAGAGGGTTTGAAAAAAGAAATTTCTGAAGGTGCAGAACTTGACGGTGAAGTTAGAAATATTACTGATTATGGTGCTTTTATTGACTTAGGTGGAATTGATGGATTGCTCCATATTACTGATATGAGCTGGGGGCACATCAAACATCCTTCTGATATGTTGAATATTGGAGATAAAGTTAAAGTTAGAATACTGAAATTTGATATAGAAAATGAAAAAGTTTCATTAGGTTTAAAACAGCTGGTTCCACATCCATGGGAAAATATAGAAACAAAATATCCGGAGGGAACAATTGTTTCAGGTAAAGTTGTGAACATAACCAATTACGGTGCTTTTGTAGAACTTGAATCAGGAGTTGAAGGACTTGTTCATGTTTCAGAAATGAGTTGGACAAAAAAAATAAAGCATCCCAAACAAATGTTTAAGAAGGGAGATTCGATAAAGGCTATTGTTCTTTCTACTTCTAAAGAAGAGAGAAGGATCTCACTCGGTGTTAAGCAGATGGAAGCAAATCCATGGTTTACAATTGAAGATAGATATCCAGTTGGAACTAAGATCAAGGGTATCGTGAGAAGCATAACTCCATTTGGTGTATTTGTTGAGATCGAAGAAGATATAGAAGGTTTGATACACATTTCTGATATTTCGTGGACAAAACGTATTTATCATCCAAAAGAAGTATTAAAGAAGGGTGACAAACTTGATGTGAAAGTTCTTTCAATTGATAAAACTTTACACAGGATTGCTCTGGGTATCAAACAATTACAGATAGATCCATGGGATAATCTTGATCAGAGACTTCCAATTAATACAGAAGTTAAGGCAAAAATTGTAAAGATCATTGCTAAAGGTGTTTTGGTTGATGTTTCAGTTGATGAAGATTCTGTTGAAGGATTTATTCCTCTTTCACATCTTGCAATTCCCGGACTCAAAAAAGCTGGAATGGCTTTTGAAATAGATGAAGAATTACCACTTAAAGTTATTGAACTTGATCTGGAAAACAGACGCCTGATCTTAAGTGTGAAAGCATATTTCTTTGCTCGAGATAAAAATGAGTTTAATGAATTTGTAGAAGAACATCAAAAAAGAGTAAACAAAAAATCTGAAAAGAGAAAAGCTATAAAAGAAAATCTTGTAAACGAAGAAAAGAAAGAATCTAAGAAAGAAATAATTGAAAAAACAAAAGATGAAGCAAAAACAAAAGTAATAGAAGAAACTATTAAAGTTGAAGCTGAGGTTAAACAGGAAGAGCCTGTTTCTGAAGAAGTATTAGAAGGAAAAGTTGAAGAAGTTAAGACTGAAATAGAGACTGAGGTGACGGAAGATGTTGTTAAAGCAGAAATAGAAATTTCGCCAGATAAAGAAAAATCAGTTGAAATTGAGGTTAAAAAAACAGATGCTGAAAAAGCAGAAAATGATAAAGTAGAAGAAGTAATTGAAGAAGCAAAGGAAGATGAATAACGAAACTGTTATCTTTTTATGTGGAAGGGAAAATAAATGACTGAACCAACAGGCTCATTTTTTAAAAATAATGAACAAATATTTCTAATTGGATTTATGGGAGTTGGAAAAACTTATCTTGGTGAAAAATTAGCAGATAACTTAAATCTGGAGTTTCATGATATTGACCGTGAAATAGAGAAAAAGGCAGAGCTTAATGTTAATGATATTTTTAAAATAAAAGGTGAAAAGATATTTCGTGAACTAGAAACAGAGATATTAAAAAAATGGGATAAACCAGGAATAATTGCAACCGGTGGCGGAATAATAGAATTGCAGGAAAATCGTGACATCATCAGAACAAAAAAAACTATCTGGTTAAATCCTTCATGGCAGATTATCAAATCAAGAATTCTTAACTCATATCGTCCCTTAGTTCTCGATCGAAGCGAAGAAGAACTCTATAAATTATGGGATCAAAGGAAAGAACTTTATAGAGAATGTGCAGGTATTGAATTTACAAAAAGCAGTTTACAAGAATTATTAGAATTATTGAGTTAATTGTACGTCACCTTAAATGATTCAAAAAAAACAATAAAGAAATATGCCCTGTTTACACAAGGCATATTACAATCTGTATTTAATATTTTTATTTCAATAAGATCATTTTCTTAACACTTGTATAATCACCACCTTCACCAGATGCATTGAAATCGTTGAAGTAAACTCCACTCGATAAACTCTTACCAGAATCATCTCGCCCATTCCAAACTATTGAATAATATCCAACTTGCATATTTTCATTAATCAGTGTTTTCACTTTCTGACCACGAATATTATAGATAATCAGAGATACTTTGGAATCAGCTTTTAAGCTAAATTTGATATTAGTTGTTGGGTTGAATGGATTCGGATAGTTACCGATGAGAGAAGTCGTGGCGGGGATAACATCATCTGTATTAGTCTGGACATGTTCTATGACAGCATCTGTGGAAAGAGATGATTGATAGCCTCCACTATATACTGCTCTTACATTGTAACAATATGTTCCATTTGGAACATTAGTATCCAAATAGGAAGTCTCCATAATATTATCATCGATCATAATCATATTACGATAAAGTTTATAATGAGAAAAATCTCTACTTGCAGGTTCATCCCAGGTTATTAGAATGTTTATATATTGGGTTACAGCCATGGGATTTTGAGGTGCTGGAAGGAATATTGTTACAGGTTCAACATTAGATGGAACAGATTCTCCAGCATTGAATAGAGCGGTAATATAATATTCATAATTACCAGGGGCGAGTGTAATATCGCTATAAGTGAGTACTGTAAGGTCAGTGATTTCATTTATCATTAGATTATCTTTGTAAATTTTGTAACCCGTAAGATTCCTGGTTCCGCCTGGTTGTTCCCAAGTAAGAATTACATCATTGAAATTCTGGATTTCAGCTAAAAGATTTTCTGGAGGAAACGTTGGTGCATATGCTTCTATCGAGAAACTACTGATCCACGTTTCTTCTGCGACTACTTCCAATTCAAAAGAAATCATGTGACTATCAGGAATATCTTCAGTAGCTTCAATGGTAAATGCACCGGCAACTGAGCCAATGTTACCTGCTGCAATATTACCAAAATCCTCAGTATTATCAATAATAGTTATATAGGGATCTGTTGAAGAAATAGTAACTATAGCATTTGTTGCTTGTCCAGTTCCTAAATTTTCAACACTCATATCAAGAGCTACTATCTCTCCATTCTCAAGTAATCCATTTCCGTTGCCAGTATTAGTATCATCGATAGCATAACTTTCGAATATAACATAAGGACCTCCAGGAGGAATTACCGAGACAGCATTGTCATAAATTGTTTCAGTATTAAAACCGGTAACAACCATAGTACAGATGCCTGCTTCAAGTTCATGAGTGATAAAAACATTTCCATCTTCATCAGAGATTCCTAAAAAAACTTCGCCGTCTTGTGATAAAGAAACCATAGCACCTTCTACAGGAGATCCACCAGCTGTTATAGTTGTAGAAAAAGCTATTCCCATTATAACAGCAGTATTAGAAAGTGAAAGCTCTTGAGGGGTATCAGTTCTTACTTGAAGAGATGCATCACCAAATATTGTCCAATGCTGCATTTCATCCAAACCTCCACTATAATCTTCTAGAACCATAAGAATAGATCCATTAAAACAAACTGCTCCATAAGTTGTTTTCTGAACATCAGTAGTTATACCATTTTGCCCAGGATGAGCGACATAATCATATCCACCAATAAGAAGATCATTAATATAATCCTGGCCTCTCATCGGAGGAGACCAACTCATGTTGATAGTTGATGCTAACATACCAACAGCACCACCACCTGATTTATGTAACCAGGCTTCTGCAAAACATTCCGTGTTTTGGAAATTTCCATTCACACAAGCAACTGAAATAATGAATGGAAGCCTATCACCATTTGAAAGATTGTTAACAGCAGAATTATTAAAACCTGAAGTTGCCCAGCTTGTAACAGAACCGTGACCGCAATAATTAATTATAGTAAGTCCGTCATTAACAGGTCCGGAAACCAAAGTCATGGCAGGATACTGATATGCTTCTGCTACTTCAGTATAGGTAAATGGAAGGAGTTTGTCATCTTTGATTACATCAATGTGAACATAATCTGCTTCACCATCATCTCCAGTTCCTGCACCTTGTCCAGAACCGATACCTAATCCCTTGCTATACCAGTCACCACCAATTTCAGGAGTTTTTTCATAACCTATTGCTTTATCTACCTGTGTTGTAACCTGGTCAACATTACTTGCGGAGAATCTTCCAACAATAAGATCAGGATATACATCATTTCCAACAAGACAACCCAAAGTTGGATCAGTAGCTGTTCCGCTTATTGTAGTACCGGAAATATCACTCCAGTCTCCAACAAGCTGTACATAAAGGATATCATCATGACTGGCAAATTGAGAACTAACAAGAGATGTTACATTAGTTCCCGTGGACACTTCTTCCACATAAACGGTGTACCCTTTTTCCCTTTTCCATTCGATGTATGGAAGTATGGCTGCGGCATCACGAGGTGTATGAATAACTAAAATAGAGCCAAATTCATCTAACTCATGCTCAAATCTATTTTCGGTGTAATTGATAAATGCAGTTTTATAAAGTGAGTTCATCGCTCTTGTCATACGTTCTGCTGTATTGATGATTGGATTAATCGGAGTTGTATTATTCTCTGTAAGTTTTACGGTTATATTTTCGTATACTCTTAATATATTTGTTTGTGCATTATATTGGAAAGGATATACATAAACAACACTACCTCTTACATCGCGGAGGATGAAAGGTTCCATCATTTCAGCAATATTTCCCGGATAGAATTCATTAGAAATAGATTCTTCTGCAATTTCATACGGGATCGAAGAAGGGTCTTGATTCCTGTAGATTGTTCCACGAGAAGGTAGAAGCGGGTGATCAAGTTGATATTCAACATAATTATTCGCAATTATTTCTGTTGTTACATTTTTTGTGTTTGATAATTGAATTGCAGCGTGAATAAAAGGAAGTTTTGCGAATCCTTTTTTATTGGTTGATACGCTGTTTTCAAAATTAATTTTTGAATAAGTTACACCGTTTTGGGTAGTTTGTTCTACATTATAATTTACAAGATTAAAATCTAAGTTAATTTCATCATTTGTTGGCTGTGAACAGCTTATATTATATCCGCTTTCTGCGAGTAATAATGTGCCACATAGAACCAAAATTAACGATATGGCAATAGTTATTTTACTATTTTTCATAATCTCCTCCGCGAGTTACTTTAATAGAATTATTTTTTTAACACTTGTATATCTTCCATGTTCATTTCTTTCTTCAGAATCGAATCTGGAAAAATAAACTCCACTTGATACATCCTTACCAGATTCATCAGTACCATTCCAAATAACAGAATGATATCCTGCTTGCATATCGTCATTAATAAGAGTCTTAACTTCTTGTCCACGGATATTATATATCATAAGTGATACTTTTGACTCAGTTTTCAAACTGAATTTAATATTTGTTATGGGATTAAAAGGATTTGGATAATTACCGGTCAATTCTGTAACAGTCGGTAAATTACCATTAACTCCTGTTGCTGTTACTGTAAGGACAACAGGCACAATTGTTTGATCACCAAGTCCGTTTTCTATCAACATAGAGCTTGAGTATTGTCCAGTTTCAAGTCCGTTAGTATCAAAGTCTAATGTTATTTCATCCATTTCACCGGAATTTAAACTACCTGTTATTGGATATATATCTAACCACTCAGGTAAATTGGATAAGCTGATAGTATAATTCAATATCTCTCCACCAATATTTGAAAGCTCAACGATTTCTTCACCTATTTGATTTAATCCTAATTCCTTCTCTACAATTGTAGGATTAACATGAATGATTGGAGGTGATATTATGTTTAGTGCTGGGAATGTAATGTAATCGATCCATCCACAATCACTGCCATTACTCACATAGCCATCTTTATAATATTCCCACTTAAGAGTATGAATACCAGCAGAAATCTGGTAAGAGCTTTCGCTCCAAGCTACTTCTCCATCCCATCTTTCTTGCTCAACTCCGTCGATGAGGAAATGTAAATAATCGTAATCATTATTAGGATCATCTTCGCAAGAAACTCTTTTCCAAAAACTGATATCTCCATCAGAATTGACATCCACTTCAATAATTAATGAAGATGTTTGCCAAGAATCTATAGTACCGGATTTTGATCCGAATGAACCTTCGTGCGATTCGCTGGATATTGTCCAGTCAACATTACCGGTAAATTCCCATGGGAATGCACTAAAATCCCCACTTTCAAAATCTTCAATGATTATTCCAACAGATTTTGAGAAAGAAGTAATAAAAATATAAGAACCCGAAACTATAGTTAAGCCAAACTCAATACTTGTTCCAAATGGGATATTAGAATCTGCTGATATCTCGAAAATTGCATTTGAATTATTCTGGGTTGCAATCTGGCCAACTTCAATAAGACCAGTTTCAATAGAAATATTACTATTATCACAAGTTAAATAAACAAAAGTTGTTGGGGAATTTGCATGACCTATATTTTCTACAGAAATTATAAGATTTACATCTTCTCCAGGATCAATAATTCCATTATTATTACCGGATACATCACTGACAATAAATGTATCAGAGAATAACTCAGGAGCATTAACAGTCATATTGAAATTTGATGTCCAGTCACTTTGTCCCGAACCGGAAGCTATGAGAGTAAATATTACATTATGTTGATCAGGTATATCATCTGCAATATCCAGAGAGAATGCATCAGAAACAGTTACAATCTGTTGAGCTGTCATATCACCAAAAGTACTGTTATCTGAAGTAATGTTAATAAAATCATCTTCAACAGAAAGAACAGCATCAACATCCTCTGCTGTTACACTACCGATATTCTGAAGTGACATATCAAGTGTTATGCTTTCACCAAAATCAGGCAGTGAATTTCCATTTCCAGAGGGATCATTTACTTCATATGATTCGTAAATAACATAAGGTTCATTTGAAACTATTACTATCTGAGATTCAAAATGATTTTTATTATGTGCAATAATCGATACCGAGATTGTTTCAGGTGTTACAATAGGATCGAATAATTCAATAGTACCATTACCGTTCGTACCTGTAATGCCATTGCCAATAACTACTCCATTCTGGATAAGACCAATTCGAGCAAGAGGAGCATCAGTTTGAAAATCAATAGATGTTGTGCCCATTGGAATGCTTGGTGCAAAAGTAGCTATTATGTCTTCAGGTACTGCAGTCCAGACATCCAGAGATGGATCACCGAATAATGTAAGTTCATAATAAACCCATCTGATATTAGCATCTGAACACTGTGCTGCATTATCTTCTTTAGAATCTGCATTCATTGGTCCAATTTGTGTTATATCTTCTCCAAATAATGCATCAAAGAATTCTCTGTCCATTGTTTGGGAACTAGAATTTGTTCCGCCCGGCATATACCAGCCATAACGTGTGTTTCCAATAAAAGCAACGCAACCGTTTTCGATAGTAGTAAATTTTTCTACAATACAGTTTTGTTCGAATGCAGCTGGAAGACAGCCTTGACTATAAATGATAAAATAATTATGGTTTACACCGTTTACAGTAATGTTGTTATTAGTAACAGAAGAATTATACATTTTCATATTATAATCAACATTAGAATGTCCCAAATGATTAATAAGATTAAGTCCGCCATTCATTTTAGTTAGTAGTTGATTCATGGTCCAGTATCCATCACGGTCATATAATGTATCCATTTCAAAGTTACTTGTAAATCCATCAGTATAATAACCGTTATAATTTCCACCGTTCACTATTTCATCTTTATAATTTCCACCGTTGGTTTGAGGACTATTATTTAGTTCTTCTCCTACCATTAGTGCCTTTTCCAGATCAGCTATTACAGGGCTATCCTGATACATGATCTGTTTATTGATAGCAGCTGCAAATTCAGTAGAATTTTCAGCAGAGATCCTTCCAATATAAACTTCACTATAATAATCAGCTTCAGAATGTTCACCCCATTTATTATTTTCGTTGACGTTCCAATCAGGGCCAGAACCAGTTCCCACTCTATCTAAGCCTGAATAATAAAGATCGGAAGGAAGATTATAATCTTCTGTGCCGTATGAATCAACCCAGAAACCTCTATGTGGAATTATGGCAGTATCTCCACCAAGCAGGATATAATCAGCTCCCAGTGTTTCATAAGCATCAATAATGAAATTCCTGATCTTATCACCATTATCAGTTCCGCTATATTCTGAATAAATATCATTTGTTGTTTTTAAGAATACACTATAACCTTGTCCTATTTTAAAATCTACAAATTCGGAAAAGTCAGATTCGTAGGTTGAGCTTGTTATTATAACATAATCGTAGATAATATCACGATTTCTACTTGCTGTAGGATATGATGAAATTGCTTCAGGATTGCAAACAAGTTGCTTTACTCTTTTTTGAGTTGAAACATCATCACGGTAAAATTTTTGAAAAGATGAATTTGCTTGTACACTTTGCTTTGTATTAACCGTAATAGTAATTGAGCTATAATGAAGCAATTCCTGTGTCACAGGATTATATTGTATTGGATAAAGGCTAAGAAGTGCTATTGAGTGACCACGCAGATATTGTGTAGTAACTTCAGATACTAACTCAGCAGGATAAAACTCATTTTTTGAATATGTTTCAATTTCAGGTTTTATGAATGAAATTTCACCTTTATAGCTGATAGGATATGGCTTCTGACGTGGATAGACGTTGTAGCTGCCGATCACAGATTCATTTTCCGTATAACTTACTTCTACATTTACTGCTTCTTCGCCAGCAGGAATTATGATCTGTACAGGTAATGCCGGAAGTTCAGGATAACCCGGTTCGTATGTATATGAAAGTCCATCGATCGAGATTCTATCATAATTTCCAATTTTGTTAATTGTCGGTTCATCAAATTTAAAATCTTTTTGAATAACAGTTGCAGAAAGAATACTTCCTAACACTAATGTACTAATTATAATAAATATAATTCTCTTTTTCATTATTAACTCCTTATATAATTTATTTCATTTTTATAAATGCAAGAAAAGTTCCAAAAAATATTATTTTATCACAAAACAGCCCTGTTCGTTGTATTACGAACAGGGCTGTTAGTTTATTAATCTGTGACTATATTTAAACCTTTATTTAAGGAGTATCATCTTCTTGATACTTGTGTAATCACTACCATCATTTTCTGCATCAAAACTACTGAAATAAACTCCACTAGTTACACTCTTACCAGATTCATCACGTCCATCCCAGATTATTGAGTGATAACCAGCCTGCATGTTATCATTAATTAGTGTCTTCACTTTCTGACCACGAACATTGTAAATATTAAGTGATACTTTTGCATCAGCTTTCAAACTGAATTTGATATTAGTTGTTGGATTAAAAGGATTAGGATAGTTACCATTCAGCTCTGTAACTGTAGGAAGAAGATCAAGACCATTTCCCACACTTACACCTATCCCAATAAGAGCTACAGTTACTTCTTCCTGGTTAGGGTCATTGCTGGTAATAATAAGATCACCTGAATAGGTTATTGCCTCTGTTGGTGTAAACTCAATATCGATCTCAAGACTGCCGCTTGCTTCTATTGAATAATTTGTAAGCTCAGATGAGAAACATTCGGGAGCATCAATAGTTCCATTCAGTTCTTCTGTTCCCAGATTGAGGATCGTAAGCTGCTCAACTGCTGTCTCATTAAGGGATACATTACCAAACTCAATATTGTAAGTGCTAAGACTGATGATTGGAGTATTCCCACCACCTGCTGCCGGGAAAGTAATATAATCTATACGAGCACAGTCTGTACCACCAGTTTCATAAGTATCTTTAACATATCTCCATTCGACAGTATGATTTCCTGCAGATATAGAATAGGTCTCTTCAGCCCAACCAACATCACCACTCCACTCTTCCATCTGTGAATTGTCTATGAAAAATCTTAAATAATCATAATTAGCTTCGGAAGATACAGTTCTGTAAAAGCTGATCTCACCGTCAGTCATAACATCAAGTTCTAATAGGATGTTAGTCGATGCATTATTTCCGATCGCACCTGATTTAGCACAATAAGAACCTTCATAGGCTCCATTCGAAATTGTCCAATCAGCATCACCGCCAAATTCCCATGAAAATAGTGAGAAATCACCTGTCTCAAAATTCTCCATAACCAGTCCGATAAAAGGATAGTACGGGAAAGCATTTGTGTATCCACCACTGTTTACCATTAAGTCTAGTGTAGCGATCATACCTGTAGTTGCATTATCATCTACTTCAATATCAAATGTAGCAATTGTTTGTTCAGCCGGATCAAGACCGGCAGAGTTATATGTACCGCTAGTAACAGTAATAAGATCAGGAGAGGAAGAGGTGAGTTCTGCAACTATATCTTCTGAAGCCGCATTTCCTGAATTTGTTAGCGGTAATGAAAGCGTAGCTGTCTCTCCCGGATCAAGTATGCCGTCTCCACCTGAATCTGCTATTATCATAAATCCAGCTTCAAAAGCCGGTGCATTGAAGGTAATATTGAACTGTGATGTCCAGGTGTCTTCATCAGCAGCCATTTCTAAGCTGAATATAACTGTGTGTTGATCCGGAATATTATTAGCAGTATCAAAAACAAATGCATCAACAAGAGAAACTATCTCATCAGATTCAATAAGAGTAACTGTCTCTACAGTATCTGTAATTGTGATATAACTGTCAGCTGTACTCAAAGTAGCATTAACATTATTAGTGCTTTCAGTACCTACATTTTCCAGGTTTACATCTAAAGTTATTGTCTCATTATATTCAGGGATATTGTTGTTATTATCATGCATTTCGTAAGAATTGATCAATACATAAGGACCACTACTTGGGATAACTTCAATCTCATCGATCAATGGCACACGGTTTTGTTTTGTGATAACGATTTTTGCCATTCCAGGATTGGTAAAGGCATCAATTTCCAGGTTGATCGTACCTGAATCATCAATAAGTCCATTTCCATGAATAACGCCATCCATGGTAAGTGAAACATATGAATAAGGCTCAGCCGTAATCTGGATAGTCTCTAATCCTAAGAAAATAACATCAGGATAAGTTGCAAGATTTTCTTGCGGTACTCCAAGATATGGAGTAAGTGAAGGATCTCCCATTAAAGAGTAAATTTCCCAGTAATAGTTAATTATGCTACTACCACCTTCGGTAACAGCCATATTCCCCTTAAAGATCATACCGCCTGTAGTCGTATACCAGTCAGCAAAAGTTTCACCATGATCATGGAATAAACCATCATAAGTACCTAATCCGGTTGTTTCATAGGTGGGATTAGGAATAACAGTTCCAGTTGCACCAACTCCCCACCAGTAATCTTCATCCCAATAAGTAGAGTTGGTTCCGCCAATATAGCCGATAGAACCTTTATTCTCTGCCCGTAACCATGCTTCACCAAAACAAGTTTGAATTTCAAATTTATTTGTAAGGCAGCAATTTCCAACTACTAAACCATATTTATGCTCATTCTGTAAACTATTGATGTTGGAAATGATAAAGGAAGGATTTGCCCAACTTGTAGAACTGCCGTGTGCAGTATAATTTATATAACCAATTCCATCACTGACATTTTGAATAATATTAGCAGAATTACTTCCTGAATTTGGATACAGATAAGTATGAGATAAAATACCGTGATCAGCATTAAAATAATTTGATGTACCATAACTGATCTGCCCATTTCCCCAGGTGCTTCCATGAGAAGAATCCATTCCAGCTATCATCACAACTTCTTCCAGATAACTTGGATCAGGCATTTCATATTTCTCATATTCCAGAGTTTTATCGATCTGTGGTTGTAATTCAACTGCATTGTTTGCAGAGAAACGACCATAATACATATCAGCGATGAAATCTGTTCCATCTAATTTAACATAATTAAGGTCTGTTATATGTCCGCCAGTACTTCCTGCCCATGCTGGAATTTGTGTAACATCACCAACAAAAAGTACAAATGAAGGTGCAGGATTTTCCGGTGTTCCTGCATCATACTGGTCTTGCAGGAAGTTTTTGATAGATGTCATTGTATTGCCTACATTTGGATCATCAGTATAAGCTTCTATCACTTCAAATCCTTTTTCTGTTTTCCATTCGATAAAAGGTTGAAGTTGTTCCTCAAACATTGGATCGGAAAGGATTATATATTTTATCGGATATTGAGTTATCTGATCCCTGCTTTGAATATGAGAATAATTGATCACAGATTTAGCAAAAGTTGCCTCAAAATATGGTGAATAGGCTTTAGCTCTTTTCCATTGTGTTTGTGCATGATCACCACCGATAAAATCAACTTTAATATCAATATTGTTGTTTACTAAAATCGTTCCTTCTACCGGATTATATTGAATTGGAGATATTTCTAAAATAAATAATCTTACTCCACGCATAATTCCAAGTTCTTCTGTTGAAATAATCTCATTTGAAATAAACTGGTTTTTAGAATAGATTTTTGGATCGTAACTAAAAACTATTTCAGAAGGATCTGCACTTTTGGAAACCGGTAATTGAGTTGGTATAAGTTGATAGTTGATCCCAAAATCCTCAAGTTTTATTTTTGATGTTTCATAATTAAGGATTTGTGCAGAGACTTCTGTACCAAAAGGAACTGAGATTAATTTTCTAATTATCGGAAGTTTTGGTGCTCCAATACTTGTTGAATGAGTAAAACTTTCGATACTTATCTGAGAGAAAGTACCCTCATTAGTTATTACGTCAAATGCTAAGATTTCATCCATAGTCAATTTCATCTGCAAATTATTGTCATCACTTCGAAGAAGTTCCAAGTTTGTACTCGATGATGATAGGCTGATTGAATTCACATTTGCAAATAATGTAATTCCCATTAATGCAATAATAAATATTAAAATCATTTTTTTCATTTTGAAAATCTCCTTAATTCTTAACTTCTTTTATTAGAAGATGCAATAATGAAACCAATTCAGAAAAAAGTATTATTTTTGTTAGTTTTTTTAATTTATCTAATTTTATATGAAATTTTACAATTGACAAAAAAACAATTATTTGAAAATTCAAGACATGATAGGAGGAAGATTTGGATAAAAAATCTTTTTTTGAAAATATAAAAAGGGATACAAATACTGCATTATCAAGAATTTTTGATAAGATTGAAGAAGTTAGCAAGATCTCAGCAATAAAGCTTAAAATAAGCAATTATAGAAGAATTATAAAAGACCATAAAATAGAGATAGGTGAATTTATTGTTTCAAAGAGAAAGAAATTTTCTGAATTTCCTGAAATAATTGAGATACTAGATAAAATTAAGCTATTGGAAGAGCAGATCGTAGCAGAGAGAGCAGATTATTGAACTTCAGAAGAGAGAAAAGGATAAAGCAGAAGTAGAAGAGGACAAGAGTACATCCTCTTGACAGAATATCCTGTCTACTTTGTTTACAACGTAATTATTTATTATGGTTTTATTTAAACTAATGGGAATTGATTTTGGTACAGTAAGAATTGGCATCGCTCTTAGTGATCCTCTTCAGATAATTTCACAACCCTTTAAGGTTATTCTCAATACCGGAAGCACAATCTCTGAAATTCGTAAAATAATAAAGAGTGAAGAAGTTGGAAAGATCATTTTAGGTTTACCTTTAAATTTGGATGGTGAAGATACAAAAAAAACTATGGAAGTTCGCAAATTCTCCGAGATATTAGAGAGTAATGTTGATATCCCTGTGATTTTCTGGGATGAAAGATATACTACTGTTGAGGCTAATGAAGAACTCAAATATATGGGTTACGGTATTGCTGAAAGCAGAAAAGTAATAGATAAAGTGGCAGCATCAATTATATTAAAAAGTTATATGGAAAATCAAGCATGAAACTGGCTCGCAAAGTAATAATTGTGTTAGTAATTTTAACAATACTTTTAGTTTTGTATATAACTTCGCTTGTAATTTTACCAAAAAAAGTTAATGAAATTCTCATTGATATATCCAAGGGTGAATCGGCACAAGCTATTGCAGAGAAGCTATATGAGAAGAATGTAATTCACAGTAAAAGAGTTTTTTATTTGTATGTCAAATTTACTAATCTTGATAAAACACTGAGTTTTGGAAAATATCATTTCTCTGGAAAATTGTCTCTTCTTGATGTTGTAAAGATTATAAAATTTGGTAAGGTTGTACTTCGTAAAGTTACAATTCCTGAAGGATTAACGGTTAAGAAAACAGCTAAGGTTCTTTCTCAATATGGTTTTGTAGATCAGAATAAATTTATTGTTCTTTGTAATGATTCTCTTTTTGCTATGAAACTAACGGGATTTTCCGTACCATCGCTTGAGGGCTTTCTCTATCCCGAAACATATCATTTTCCATATGAAGTAAGTGAACAATACATCATAAAAACGCTGGTACAGGAATTTTTCTCCCAAACCCAGAGCTTTGATTTTGTTCCGAATAGAGATCTGGATTTTTATGAAACACTTGTCTTGGCTTCTATTGTTGAGCGTGAAGCAAGATATAGAGATGAGCAACCAACTATTGCAAGTGTTTATTTGAATCGTATCAAATATAACTACAAACTCCAGGCAGATCCAACTGTAGCATATGCTCTTGAACTTGAAGGTAAAATTAGAAAGAAAATTTATTATCGTGATCTTAAAATAGATTCACCATTTAATACCTACAAAAATTATGGATTACCTCCTACACCAATTTGCAGTCCTGCAATTAGCGCAATACAGGCAGTTCTTGAACCTACCGAAACGGATTTTTTCTTTTTCTTTGCAAATGGCAGTGGTCGACACGAATTTAATCAAACTTATCAACAGCATATTAATCAACAAAATACTATAAATAAATAATGGAAAACCATATATTACTTCATCTGGCGATCATCATATTTTTTTCAAAAATACTTGGAGCAATTGCTAGAAAATTGAAACAACCGCCTGTTATTGGGATGCTTCTCTTAGGTATAGTTTTAGGTCCGACTTTATTACATTTTATTGAACCGGATGAAGTTATTATGTGGATCGCAAAGGTGGGAGTTCTATTTCTTCTTTTTGAAGCTGGATTAGAAACTAATATTAAACGCATTAAGGAAGATTCCAAACAAGCATTATTACCAGCTTTTGGCGGGATTGCATTACCTTTTTCTCTAGGTTTAGCGCTTATCTATTTTACAAATCACAATATTACACAAGCATTAGCTGTTGGAGTGATATTTACTGCAACTAGTGTAAGCGTGAGTGTTATGACACTTCTGGAACTAGGAAAATTAAAGAGTATTGAGGGAAGATGTATAGTAAATTCTGCCATTATTGATGATATTGTTGGAATATTACTTCTTACTTTTATTTTTGGAATTATTTCAGGAACGGGTGAATCAGGTTCAGGTCTCACAGTCTCGATTATTAAAATAATTGGTTTTTTCATTATTGCTTCAATAATTGGAGTATTTATCCTTAAACCCTTCTTTTTTAATCTCAAGAAAATTTTATTGGATAATGTTGTGATCTCTTTGGCAATAGCAGTTGTGTTGCTTTATTCATGGCTGGCAGAAATGGCAGGGCTTGCAGCAATAACAGGAGCATATTTTGCTGGTCTTTTTTTAGGGCAGACACAGCATAAACATGCGATTAATATAGGAATAACAAATATTGGGAAATCCTTTTTTGTAGATGTTTTTTTTGTTAGTATTGGTTTGCAATTCGATCTTTTTAAAATTGAAGCAAAGCCAATTTTCCTCCTTCTTTTTATTTTGTTGGCTATATTTGGGAAAATAATCGGAAGCGGTTTGGGAGCCAGAATAACAAAATTTGATGCAGTTCGTTCATTTCGTATTGGTTCCGGTATGATTCCACGCGGAGAAGTTGCTCTTATTGTTGCCAATATGGCATTAGCTAAAGGGTTGATTTCAACAGAGATACTTTCAGCAACAATTTTATTAGTTATCATCAGTGCATTAGTTACACCATTAATGTTGAAATTTAGTTTTAACAAATTTAAAAAAAGTTCTTTTTAACAAAGTGTTTTATCATGATTTAATAAAGGAGTGGATGTATGTGGAAAAATATTATTGATAAGAAATTAGTTATTATTAATCCGGAAATCAACAATAAGAAAGATTTGTTTGAGGCAATGGCAAAGCATGTATATAATCACGATTATATTTTAAATCAAAAGCAATTTCTCAAAGCACTATATGCCAGAGAAAAAATGGCTAATACAGAATTAATTCCAGGAATTGCACTACCTCATGCAAGAAGTAATTCTGTGGAAAAATTATTTATGTCCATTATAATTTTCACAAATGGAATCAATTATGAAAATAAAGAAATGGGACCAGCCAAGATCATTTTCTTCTTTGGTTGTACAGAATCTCAAAATAAAGAATATCTTCAACTTTTAGCGCAATCAAATAGGTTATTGAAGAAAAATAAATTTAGAGAGGCTCTTTTAAATTGTAAAACATCAGATGATGTTATAACAATACTTAACCAATATGATGATGAAATAGTTAGCTCTGTTGAAAAAGAAAAATACTTGTTGATTATGACTTTAAATAATATTAATAAGGCTGATGATGTATTAAATTCTATGATAGAAGTTGGCATTACTAATGCATCAATATTAGATTCTACTTCAATGGCCAGAAAATTGGCTTATGAAATGCCGGTTTTTGCCGGATTAAGTTATATGGCTCAGGGGAAGAACAAAGAATCAAATGTGATTTTAGCTCATATAGAAAACAAGAATACTGCTAATAAACTTGCTGAACTGCTAAAAGAAAATGGGATTGATTTGGATAAAACCGGCGTTGGGTTTATTCAAGTTATTAGAGTTGAGAACATTATTGGTAATTATGAAGAAGATATTGAATTATAAGATTTGCTAATAGAAATAAACATTTTTTCTTGACGATGTTGTTTCAAATTTTGATTTTCTGTGCAGGAGAAAAAATGAAATTTAAATTTATTATTTTATTAATATTAATTAGTTCCTTTTTACTCGCTGCTGAATATCAGATAAATTTAAATTGGGATGAATTTGAAGGTGAATGTAATGGATTCATAAGTGGTTCCATTGGAGAAGAACATGCCTTTTTAAGTGGTGCTGGTGCTGCTGAAGCTTTAGATGGTAAATTGATATCCGTTGGTGAGGGAATGTCTTTTGATGCACAGCAAATATTCAAAGTAAAAAGCGAAGATGGTTTCTTTACATTCTGGATAAAAGACAAATTTGCGGATGACGATATGAATAATGATCCTAACCTAATAAGCATGAGTAAACCAATGATCTCTGTTTTTAAAGATGGGAATCTAATAGATCTCATAAAAGTTCCACAAGGCTCAGGACTCGCTTGTAAGGTATTTACTCTTGATGCAGCCAGCGGGGAAGTTGATCGTGAGATTAAATACTATCCAAAATCGAGGATAGTTGTTGGAAATATAGTAGATGCAGTTACTGGTAATTCGCTTAAAGATGCAAAAATAAGTATAACTGATTATATGAAACAAACCAGACAAACCACAACCGATGAAACAGGGATATTCATATTTGAAGTAGATATCGGACAGTACAGACTTGATTTATTAAAAGAAGGATATGTCAGCACTTATGCAAATGTGCGGATGGGAGCAGATGAAACCCCGAGAGAGATAATATGTGCTCTTTCTCAAGAGATTAAAGAATTTCGCATTGTTCTAACATGGGGAAGCAGGCCGAGAGATCTTGATGCTCATCTTTCCGGACCCAATCCGGATGGTGGTGACTTTCATATTTGGTATAGAAACAGATATCCTATTGGTGGGAAAGACTTTTTGGATAGAGATGATATGGATAAATATGGACCCGAAACTGTAACCATTTATAAACCTGCTGTTGGCAATTATAGATACTCTGTACACGATTATACTAATCGGGATAATAAACAAAGTAAAAATCTTTCACGAAGTAATGCACAGGTTTTCGTATACGGCCAGAATAAATTACTTGCCAGTTTTGAAGTTCCTCACAATTTTCGAGGCAATTGCTGGCATGTTTTCGAAATTAATGAAAAACATGTGATTATTCCTATAAATGAAATTGAATTTATGAAGGATGCAAATAGCATTCATTAACCAAAAAAAACAAATAACTAAAGGAGGGAATATGAAATTTTTAAAGATTATAGCAGTATTAGTTGTTGTGATGCTCCTTGTAACTGCTTGTGGAAAAGGAGGAGGTAAAAGCGTTAAGAAACTTTACTATCCTGAATGGTGGCAGGATCAAGGTAATGCCGAATACGTTCAAACTTACGGAATGGCAACTAAAGTTTCACAAAATTCATCTTACGACGCTGCTTATGCAAATGCTATGTTGCAGGCTGCTCAATATGTTGAAACTTATGTACAAGGTATGGTTAAGAACTATGAAGAGGAAGCTGGTGTAGAGAATCCTCAGGTTCTCGCTCTTACCAGTAAAGTTGTAAAAGCGGTTGCTAAAGCTAAATTCACAAATGTTATGGTATCAAAACAAGAAACAATTGTTACTGATGAAAATCGTTACCAAACATTTGTTCGCGTGAGCGTTCCTAAAGAAGCAGTTAATAAAAATCTTATGAATAAAATTAAAAATGAAGAAGCTCTGTACAACCAGTTCAAAGCTTCACAAGCTTTTGGTGAACTGGAAAATGAGATGGGAAAATACGACGAATAATTACGACAATAAGTAATTGTTAAAATTTATTAAAGCGTCCGAATTATCGGGCGCTTTTTTTTATACAAACTCAATTGTGAAGATATCTACAAGTCTAACTTGTCTCTTGTTAGAATTTCATAATATTCCGGTGCTTTTACTTTTGAAACATTACCTTTGGGAACTTCAGTAATTTTTATTTTATTAAAATATCCGTAAAGTTCGAAGTCAATTATGTCGTCATTAATTATCATAGCACTTGCTTTTGCAATCTTTCCATTAATTTTTACCAGTTTTTTGTCACAGGCATTTTTAGCGATGCTTCTGGTTTTTATCAAACACAATTTGCTTAATAATTTATCTACACGCATAAAAGCTCCTTTCTAATCCGACTCGTAATTTATTAATATTACAAGGCAAAATTAGTATTTCAATGTCTTTCATTTCTCCCTCTTTTTGTTAAAGAGAGGGGTTTGGAGGTGAGTTCCTCATTTTATCTTCAAATTTTTAAAATACTCTGATTCTCTAATTCCTGTATAACTAAACAGAGCAAAACCATTAAACCTCATTTTCTTCACCAGTTTCATTTTCTCATTAATTTTATTTGCTGGATATTTATATGCTGTACTCCAGCAGCGCAATCCAACTACAATTTTTTCATTCAGATCATAGTTAGAAAGAAAATTGAGATGTTTTTCAATTGTTGAAGTCGAGGTAGAATATTCCATTAAATATGCCTTATCCAAATATCCTTCCTGCAGCCATTTTATCCAGTTTTGAGAATATCTTTCTGCCTCATCCAGATTAGAAATGACAGCAGCTGTTACTTGAATCTTGGGGGAAATTCTTTTTACATTTAAATAGATGTCTTTCATGAAATTTGTGATTTGGTTTTCTTTCCACTGCATCCATGCATCAGCATCTTGAAATTTAACATCTCTTTTATAGGCTTCCAAAGCCAGTTCAGAAAACCCATAATGAGAGTCTGGATAGCGAATATAATCTAAATGAATTCCATCAACATTGTAATTTGAAATTATATCGAGAATAACATTTTTTGTGTATTCTTGAACTTGTGGAATACCGGGATCAAGATATGCTCCCATATAACTTTCAGGATTCATTTTCTCGTGCGAAAAATCGCAGGTTACCCACTCCGGATGAGCAAAATAAATATGCCCGATAGGTAAATTATCAAGGTTGTGCCCGGTAATTATAAAGGTAGGAAACCAGACATGGATCTCTAAATCTTTGTTTGTATTCCTCTCTAAAATATATTCCAGCGGATCAAAAAGTGAATCCTTAATTGCATAATATTGTTTTTCATGATTCGCATAGAAATTTGATACTTTATTTGGTGTATATGCTGCATCACCACGATACCGAATTTGAACAAGAAGCTGGTTTACATTGTTTTTGTTAAGATCGTCAAGTACGCAATCAGCTTTTTCAGGTGTAGTTATTTCCCATATAGGAACCCACATTGCGCGTATTTCTGCATTTAATGATATGCAAATTAATATAATAAGAATTACTAATATTTTTTTCATCTTTTTTTTTTAGTTATTGAAATATTTTTCTGTTTTTCTACGATTTCTGCTAAACATTTGCCATCAGATAATATTAATTGTAATTTATCAGAAATATTAATATCATTTATGGAATTTAATATTCTTTTCTCTTTTCTAATCAGACTGTAACCACGCTTGAGAGCTTCTTGGGGCGACAGTTCTTTCAGCTCATAAAATAGGATTTCCAGCTTACTTCGTTGTGTTTGTAATAGTTTATGAGTTGTAATGTTCAATTTCATTACAGTTCGTTCTAGTTTAGAATGGAAATCTTTCAGGATGTTCTTTGGATGTTGACTTTCTAAAGCACTTTCCAACTCTTGAATTTCAAGTTTTTTGGAATTGAAATAATATTGTGTAGCATAACGCAAACTACTGAATAAATTATTAATTTTATCTGTAAGCTCTCTTCTGTCCGGCACTGCAAGTTCAGCTGCTGCCGATGGTGTAGGAGCTCGCAGATCTGCTACAAAATCTGAGATCGTAAAGTCAATTTCATGACCAACAGCAGAGATAATAGGAATTTTTGATGCAAATATCTTTCTAGCAAGATTTTCATCATTAAAGCAGAAGAGATCTTCCTGTGAACCACCTCCACGCCCAACTATCAGGATATCAACGGGGAATTCATTATTGAAATAGTCAATTCCTGAAATAATTTCTCTGACAGCATTATCACCTTGGACAGTAGCCGGATAAAGATAGATCATAGTAGGGAAACGCCGTGAAATAACATTACGGATATCTTCAACTGCTGCACCTGTAGAAGAGGTTATAATACCAATAGATTCTGGAAATTCAGGGATTGTTTTTTTATATGCACTATCAAACAAACCCTCTTTGGTTAATTTGCGTTTCAATTCATCAAATTTAAGTTGTAATTCACCAATTCCAGAAGGCAGCATTCTACTTACAGTCAGTTGATAATTCCCACTTTTTTCATAAACGGATATTTTCCCCAAACAGATTACCTTATCTCCAACTTTTGGCTGAAACTTTAGTGAAAGATTTGCTGGTTTGAAAAATACACACCTCAAAGTACTTTTATCATCCTTCAAAGAAAAATAGATATGTCCAGAACGGTGATGAGTAAAATTAGCAATTTCACCTTCCACAAACAGATTTGGGATATTATTTTCTATTACATTTCGTATGTGACGATTTACTTCAGAAACCGTGAAGACATTATCTTTATCAACGTTCATAAATTTCATATCCTTCTAATATTTTCCAACCGGAGCAAGATAAACCGAAAATTCATTTTTACCATCAACATCGATTATTGTATCAACTTTTTCCTGATCGTAAGCTGCAATTGCACAAGTTCCTGCATTTATGCCTTCACAGGCAAGATATAGATTTTGACAAACGTGACCTGCATCTAAAAGCATAGCTTTATGTGCAGCAATGTTATAACGCCATTCACCACGATATGCAACACAGCTCCAAATAAAAACTACCGCTGCTTTACCAGTAAATTTCTGTCCCAAAGTTGCATCAATGATCCCCTCATTCTGATTTTCTAATTCATGAATAAACATTAACTTATGTTCAATTGCAAGATAACGGTATAATCCCCTTTTTAATCCGTCGACATTATTTATTAGAAGGTAAGTTTCAAATGGGTGACGCGAACCGGCAGAAGGAACTGTACGGAAAGTTGCATAAGATTTGTTATTCCTCTCATATACACTTTTCACACCTTGAGATGCCCAAAGTAAAAACGATAACTCTCCTAATGATAATGGTTTCTCTATATATTGCCGGTGACTTTTACGATGCTCGATATTTAGTATTAAATTATCATTTTCAATTTTGATTTTTTCAATCGGAACAAGACCAAATATTTCGCTATCCTTATCAAATTCTTTTTCTAAAGTAGGTTGTGGAAGATTTTTCATCTGATCTGAAACAACATTTTCCATCTCTTTGAAATTAGACTTCATGAAATTACGGTTATTATCAATTATATTCATTCTCTCTCCTTTTCCAACTTATCAAAGAAAATTTTGATTCCCTTTTTTTTGTCAAGACATCACAAAAAAATGTAACTTGACGGGAATTAAATATATTAGGAAATTACCAGAAATTTATGGGGAGAAATATCTATGAAAAAATATTTGATAATTATTATGTTATTTTTTACTTATCTATTGCAGGCACAAATTCCAACAATTTCGTTTTGGAATAATATAAGGAATAGCTCATATACTACTGATGATCAAATTCATATTCGTTGTGAAACAATTGATTTTCCCGGGGTGGAAACGGAAATGTTGTATTCAACTGTATCAGGTTGGGAAAATATAGAAATGACTAATCTCAGCGGATTAACTTATGAAGCTGTAATTCCAGCTCTTCCTGCTGAAACGCAATTTTGCAGATTCAGAACAGAAACTGATACTTTGGTTGGGATGATGCCTGCATATCAGCAAAATGATCTGTTCCCATCAGCAAATGAACTTGGATTTATTGCCGCTGATCCTATTGGTGATAATCTCGATCCCGCATCTCCAAATCTTGATATTTCCGGTAATTATTTTGGCTATTCTGATACAAGATTTTATGCAGGAATTACTAATGAATCTGGAGAATTCCCATTAGATGTTGGTGGGTTATTCCCAACCACATATTATTTTTATGTAACCACTATTCTTAATCCAGAAACAGTTTTCATTGATTCAGTTGTTTATGCTATGATATACTGCGACATCCCAATTCTTATGAGCCCCGGTTTATATAAGATAAGCGGAACGGAATTTAGTTTGGAAGCTTTTGAAATGATTGGCAATATTGAAGCAGAAGTCGTAACTGGACAGTTGCAGATGGCTTGTGATATTGAAACTTTAACCGGTGATGAAAATTTTGGTGAATGGCCCAATATCACAAACTCTATCGGAATAGAAATGCTTACTGCCAAATATACTCTGCCAACAGAATTTCTTATGACAGATCTGGCAAAAATGTCGCTTCAATTTATTGATCAATATGAGATCGAGCCTATCATAAATATATTACCAGAAATAAGTGAATTGGAAGGAACAAATGGTGGTTTGTTCACTTGTAATTATTTTGATGAGAACGGACATTTTCCGATAACAGCAGAAGTAATTGTTGATGGAGAAGTATTTCAACTTAATCCACAAAGTTTTGATTATTCCGGTAATGTTAGCTTTGAAAGTATAACAGGCTCCTATAGCTGGGCTGAAGCTACATTTCGTTTTAGCGATAACAACTTTGAATTTGTTGAAGAAACAATAATCAATAACTCAAGCAGCGATGAGGAACTGCCAATTATATGTAGTACATTGTGGAATTACCCTAATCCCTTCAACCCATCAACCGCTATTTCTTTTTCAGTAACACAAACATCCTTGTTTGTGAATTTAGAAATTTTCAATTTAAAAGGACAAAAAGTAAAAGAATTCGATGTCATTCTGAGCGGAGACAAAGGAGAATCGAATTCAGTAATCTGGAACGGAACAGATAAAAACAACAAACCGGTTAGTTCGGGAATTTATCTCTATCAATTAAAAGTAGACGGAAAATTAATTGCTAAGAACAGATGTTTATTGTTAAAGTAAAAATATTATTAAGGATATGAAATGAAAAAATCACTATTACTCACTTTCATTATTATTAGCTTTAGCTTGTTTGCTGGATACAAAGATATTCCGGTTACCAGAGATCTTGATCCTAATACAGAATATGATACTTATCAGGATTGGCTTGCCTATCATCCACAACAGCAAACACAATTTAATGAAGTTAGCAGAATGTATTCTAATCAGCGGGATGAGGGATTTCTAATTATTGTTAATGCTGATCTGTATGAAGATGTAGAACAATCAATTCAAACATATCAGGGAGACCTTGCAAATGAGGGATTCGATTCCTTTGTCTTGGAATTTGACGGGACATCACATTTTGATCTAAAAATTCAAATAATAGTGTATAATCAGTTAGAAAATGTAACAAATGTTGTTCTTATTGGCGATTTACCGATACCCTGGTTCGAACTTTTTGAAGACTGGAATAATAATGGAATCCAGGATAACGGTGAAGAATGGGTAGAATTTCCCTGTGATCTTTATTATACAGATATTGATGGAACCTGGGACGATACTGATGCAAATGGAATTTATGATTATCATGAAGGAAATAAACAACCAGAGATCGGTATAGGTAGAATAGTTACGGATAATATGAATATGCTTTCTGCAACAGAAGAAGAATTGATAAATGATTATTTTCAAAAAAATCATCTTTTCAGATCCGGGATCCTTATTAGTTATGATACTTCATTAGCATATATAGATGACGATTGGAGTTATTGGGGTCCAGAATATCAACAAGCAATGCAGTTGGCATATCCTTCTGTAGAATTAGTTAATGATATTGAGGAGACAAATGCCGGTGATTATAGGGATAACCGTTTAATTGCCGATTACGAATTTATTCAAGTTCATGTTCACTCCGGTCCCAATGCACATTATTTCTATTATAATAACGGAAATAATTACGAACTTGTAAACAATTATGAAATAGAAGAAATAAATCCAACCGCACATTTCTATAACCTTTTTTGTTGTTCAAATTCCAGATATACAACTGCAAATAATATGGGGGGAATGTATATTTATGGAAGTGATCACGGTTTGGCAACTATAGGTTCAACCAAAACTGGCAGCATGCTTGGTTTCCCCGATTTTTACCAATCATTTTCAGAAGATCTTACAATTGGTGAATCACTTCGTTTATGGTGGGAAGCTAATGTGGATACCGGTCCGGACTGGTGTTGGGAACGAGCCTGGTTTTATGGAATGATAATTCAGGGTGACCCGTCATTAGTAATACAATATGAGCAAGGGGATGTGATATATATTCCTCAGGATTTTCCAACAATTCAAGAAGGTATTGATGCAGCTAGTGATGGATTTACCATCTTTGTAGACGGTGGAACGTATCAGGAAAATCTAATAATTGATGGTAAAGACATAACCCTTATGTCAATAGATGGAGCAGAAAGCTGTATAATTGATGGCGGGTTAGATGATTCCGTGATTAATATTCAGAACTCAGATGATTTAGAAATTAGAGGATTTACAATTCAGAATGGATTTGCAGATAACGGTGGTGGAATTAATATTTTAGGTTCTCCGTTAATAGAGGAATGTATTATTCAAAGTAATTCAGCTACTCTTGGAGGAGGAATTTGTGTTGTAGGTTCTCCTACTATCAGAAATAATACAATTCAAAGTAACAGTGTCACAGTAGCCGGTGGTGGAATTATTTCATATGAAGGAGAAATGATCATTAATAATAATTTAATTTCACAAAATCATTCAGATATTTATGGAGGAGGAGTTCATATTGAGACTTCAGGGTTTGTTGAAATTACAAATAATCGGATTTCTGCAAACTCTTCTCAACGAGGTGGAGCAATCTGTTTTCATGCAGAAAATGCTGGTGGTATTGTTAAGAATAATTTAATAATAGAAAATACTGCTGAGTTTATCCATTCAGATTTTGGTTATCTTACCGGGAATCATGTATTAATAAATAATACATTTGTAAATAATGAAGTTGATAGTCTTGGAATTAATTTCGGGCAAAATTGTAATGCAGTTCTTATTAATAATATTATCTGGGAAAATGCAGATGAAGAGATTAGGGTTAATCCAGATACAAATGTAGAGGTTAGATATTGCGATGTTCAAGGAGGTTGGGAAGGAGAAGGTAATATTGATATTATGCCACGTTTTCATGGTCAGGAATATGGTGATTACAGTATCACTGGATTCAGCCATTGTGTTGGTGCTGGAATTGAAGAAATTGAAATAAATGAAACATGGTACTATGCACCGGAATTTGATATTGAGGGAACGATCCGTCCTGCTCCGGTTGGTTCAAATCCGGATATAGGAGCTTATGAACATCTTAATGGCGAACCTTATGTTTCTGCTGAAAACACACAATTATTAATACCTGATTACAAATTACAAAACTATCCAAATCCCTTCAATCCATCAACCACTATCTCATTCAATTTAATAACAGAGAACACAGAAAGTACAAAGTTAGAAATTTACAATCTGAAAGGGCAGAAAGTGAAAAAAATCGATGTCATCCTGAGCGGAGTCGAAGGAGAATCGAATTCAGTTACCTGGAATGGAACCGACTCAAACAACAAACCGGTTAGCTCAGGAATATATTTCTATAAATTAATAGTTGATAAAAAAGTTGTCGCAAATAAAAAAATGTTGATGTTAAAATGACCTTTGGAAAGGTCGGAAATATTTCGGATGGTTATCATAATTAGTCAGATAAATTAAAATATAGAAAGAACTAAAATTAAATAAAGGGAATAGTATGTTTATAGATTATTCACGAATTAAGGTTGAATCTGGTAGAGGTGGAAGCGGATGTGTTAGCTTTCGCAGAGAAAAGTTCGTTGCCAAAGGTGGTCCCGATGGTGGTGACGGTGGCAAGGGTGGAGATATTATAGCTGTTGGAAATGAGAATAATAATACACTCATTGCGTATCGTTATAACAAACTTTTCAAATCTGAAAGGGGACAACATGGACAAGGTAGTGATAAAACCGGTGCTTGTGGAGAAAATAGATATTTAGATTTACCACTGGGAACAGAGATATTTGATATTACAGATGGGAAACATGAAAAGATCGGAGAAGTAATAATTCATGAGCAGAAAGTCTTTTTAGCAAAAGGTGGAAACGGAGGTAGAGGTAATGCCAGGTTTAAAAGTGCTACCAATAAAGCTCCCAGATATGCTAAACCAGGTGGAGATGGTCAATATCGTGAGCTAGAACTTGTCCTGAAATTAATGGCGGATGTTGGCTTAGTCGGTTTCCCAAATGCAGGGAAATCAACTTTGTTGAGTAAGGTTTCATCAGCTCATCCCAAAGTGGCAGATTATAAATTTACAACTCTCGCACCTTCTCTCGGTGTGGTTCAGGTTAGTGATTTTGAATCTTTTGTAATGGCGGATATTCCG
>Ga0222701_1000120_pt1 | contig 34916 bp, 37 predicted proteins | sample AntAcemetage1502_FD_179825 | JGI IMG/M metagenome (GOLD analysis project Ga0222701, IMG submission 179825) | Saline water microbial communities from Ace Lake, Antarctica - #1502 | ecosystem: Environmental > Aquatic > Non-marine Saline and Alkaline > Saline | place: Antarctica: Ace Lake... | reverse complement strand
TGGCGTAGAAGTCAAAACAGCTGCCTGTTATAATCACGACCCAACACTCATCAGATATATCAAAGACAAAAAATCTGACATGCACCGAGATATGTGTATGCAAATCTATTGTTTGACCATTAAAGAATATACAGATGCCTTACGTCACTGTGCAAAAAATCTGTTTGTGTTTCCTGAATTTTACGGCGATTGGTATCTCAGTTGTGCTCAATCGTTATGGTATGCTGTGCAACGATTACATCTGAAAACAAAAACAGGTGAGGATGTGTTTAAACATCTTCGTCGTCACGGCATTACAAAACTAGGTCGGTGTGTTCCGGGAGAAACCCCTTTACCCCACAGCTTTGAAGGCCATATCAAAAAGGTTGAAAAAGACTTCTGGGAAAACAGATTTCGTGTGTATACAGAATGGAAGTGGGATTGGTGGGAAGATTATTTAGACAGAGGATTCTTTGATACCCTCACGGGCTTTCGTATTTCTGGTGCTATGGATCGCAAGAAAGTCATAAACTATCCAATTCAAGGTAGTGCGTTTCATTGCTTATTATGGTGCCTAATCCGCATCAATAAACTATTACAAAAATATAAGATGAAGACAAAGCTTATTGGACAAATTCACGACAGTGTAATTGCTGATGTGCTACACCGTGAATTGAAAGACTATATTGAAATAGCCCATCAGGTTATGACAATTGATTTACGTAAACATTGGGGTTGGATTATTGTCCCTGTAGGTGTTGATGCAGAAGTTGCACCGATGGGCCGCAGCTGGTATGAAAAGGCGAAGTATAAGCCGTGAAATGCTAAAAAAGGAGAAACGCCATGGAACTGTATCGCAAATTCAGACCAACGAAATTACAAGATGTTTATGGACAACCACAAGCAATCAAAGCACTACAGGCCATGGTGATCAAGAAAAAAATACCCCATGTAATGATGTTTTCAGGTCATTCTGGATCAGGGAAAACTACAAGTGCCCGAATAATGCGGCGGCACATCAAATGTGGGATACCTGATTTTTCAGAAATGAACTGTGCCGATATTCGAGGCATCGATGCTGTCCGGGATATTCGCAAATCTATGCACTTGAAACCTATGAATGGTACGTCCAAGTTATGGCTGATTGATGAAGCCCACAGACTAACGGGTGGCGCCCAAGAAGCCATGCTCAAAATATTGGAAGATGTGCCATCTCATGTTTACTTCATTTTGTGTACTACCGATCCAAACAAGTTGACACGAACGGTACGTGACCGATGTTTCCCAGTCAAATTCAAACCGCTAAATGCATCTGCTATTGAACAATCACTTCTGTATATTGAAAAGCAGATTGAAACACGAATAGACAAAAAGGTTCAAGCCACAATTATCGAACAAGCTGACGGGTCTGCCCGCCGTGCCATCGAAATGTTGGAAGGTGTTGTACTCCTGGCCGACAAAAACGAACAACTAGAATGGTTGGAGGGTGCGGCTGAAGAACAACGACAAATTATAGACCTATGCCGTTTGTTGTTCAGCTTCAAAACGGATTGGAATAATACATCTGGGCTCTTAACAGCATTGGCATCATCTGATGCCGAATCTATTCGATGGGCTGTGATTGGATATGCCCGCGCCATCCTGCTAAAAAACAATCATCGAAAATTACAACAACGTGCTTGTCGTATTATTCAGACGTTTGAAGGTAATTTCTACGACAGCAAACATGCAGGATTAGCAATGGCCTGCTACCAAATCGTTGTTGAAGATTAGCAGATCGATAATATAGGTAGAAACAAAAACAGATGTATGGAGATAACTATAGTGAAGACAAGTGCTAAAAGAATTTTGAACCCAGATCCGACACAATTAGATCGGGAATGGGTATTGCAACCGAAGTTGCTACTTGAATTTGCTGATCAGTTAAGTACAAAGAGAAAAGAGCACGACAGACAAAAGGCTTTGAATGAAATAGCCGATGCCAAATTGTCATTGCGGGTACGTTCCAATCCAAGTAAATACAAACTCAAATCGGTAAACGAAACAGCAATCAAAAACGTGGTGTGTAGTCATCCGGCTTACGGAAAACGTGTGCTGTTACTAATCGATTTGCGGGAAGAGGTTGATCATCTATCCAATATGGTAACCGCCATCGAACACCGCAAACGCGCATTGGAAGGTTTGGTATCACTTCATGGTCAAAAGTATTTCAGCGTACCGCGTGCAGATGAAACAGGAACCAGACAGCTACAAGAGAATCGCACAAGACGTGTAAGTAGTCGCGTTAACAAGACCAAAAAAAGACGTGCTTGAAATGAATACAACAATCATAATCATTCTAGCTGTAGTGCCGTTTGTGTTACCTATCGTTGCATTTGGTATTATGAAATATGGCACGTTTGGATACATGAAAGGTAAAACACTAGCAAATAGATTAAAAACCGAATTCAACCCCGTGCGAAAGGACAAAAATGAAACGTAGAAAGACGCGATACAAACGTGGAATGGCTTCACATGGATCAAAACAAGCACAGAAGAGATCATCCGAATTGTACACCAGTCGTGCTCTAGCATTGCCGAAAAACGTGAGTATGATACAAATCAAAAGTGACGATCCCATACGTCTCGACATCTTGCCATACATGGTAGGTGCGGGCAATCCGTTTGCTGATCCAGGTGCGTTCTCTTTCGAGCGTACGTATTTCGTACACAAATCTGTTGGGCCAAACAATGACACCGTCGTATGCCCTGCAACAGGCCCTAAACCATATGGGCTATGCCCTATCTGCGAACAAGTAGCTGTATTACGCGAAGACGTTGATGCCGATGAAGATTTTATCAAATCACTAAAGCCGAAGCGCCGGCAAGTTTTCAACGTGATTGATACAAAAGACCGCAAACGCGGAGTGCAGATATTCGATATTTCCTACCATCTGTTCGGCAAGCTGCTGGAAGAGTATTTGGATGATGAGGAAACGCAAGACCAACTTGAAGGCTGGTGTGAATTTGAAGGAGGTAAAACTTTACGACTGGGTTTGAACGAAAAAACGTACAACCGCCAGAAATTCTTTGAAGTTAGTCGAATCAATTTTCTGGATCGCAAACGTGATTATAACCCAGACCGTATGCTGAAGCAAGTTGTGTGCCTTGACGACATCATCAAAGTGTTGCCGTACAAGGAAATCAAAGAGTTGTTTCTCCGAACGGGAGAATCAAAATCGGAAACTTCTAATACAAGGAGTAAGAAAGTGAAAGCAATTGAGAAAATGTCCGCCAAAGAACTCAAGAAGTTCATCTACATGAATGACTTGGACGTAGATCCGGATGAGTTTGATAAACTCGGGGATCTGCGTGAAGCCGTGATGGATGAGGTGAGTGAGGCTTCCGCCCCAAGCGCTAAGGCCAAGACAAAAGCCAAGACAAAGGCCAAGGGCAAGAAGGCTAAGAAAGAGGAAGAGGAATTCGAGGACGAAGAGTCCGAAGACGAGGATGAATTCGAGGACGAGGACGAAGAGTCTGAGGACGAAGATGAGTCCGAAGATGAGTCCGAAGATGAGTCCGAAGAGGAAGAGTTTGAAGAGGAGGAAGAGGAAGAGTTTGAAGAGGAGGAAGAGGAAGAGTCTGAAGGTGAGGAAGAGGAAGAGTTTGAAGAGGAAGAGGAAGAGGAAGAGTTTGAAGAGGAAGAGGAAGAGGAGCCAGCACCCAAGAAGAAGAAAAAGAGCACGAAGAAAAAAACCAAGAAGAAAGGCCGAAAGTAACAACTGAAAGTCTAACTCAGCCGAACGAATACGGAATGCTGGGCTGGGATGCGTAGTCCTAGTCCAGCATTCTTTTTGAGATAATTCTTATGCACCATAAAACTGAAAAACTCGTCAAGCAGTTTTTTGCCACAGACTATAACCGCGTTGGTCTCAAGTACGGACTTAGCACGGGCAGCACCATGTTGAATCTTGCATGTAGTGATAATCCAGCTTATGGATTTGTCAAAGGCGGATACTACCTTATCGTGGGGGATAGCAAAAGCGGTAAGACATGGTTGTCGTTATCGTGTATGGCTGAGGCTGCACACAATCCACGATTCGCCAAATACCGTTTCATCTATGATAATGGTGAAGGTGGAGCTATGATGAACTTGGAAAAGTTCTTCGGAAAGAAAATGGCTTCCCGTATAGAACCTCCAGAAATAGATAAACGAGGAAATGCTGTTCACTCATATTTTCTGGAGGATTTTTACTATCACGTGAATGATGCGTTACAACAAGGACAACCATTCATTTATGTGCAAGATAGTGCTGATGTGTTAACGAGCCACGCCGAGGAAAAGAAGTTCAATGAACAAAAGTTAGCACATCGAAAGGGCAAAACACCAGCAGGTAAAATGACCGATGGCAAAGCCGCTATCAACTCCCAAGATTTGCGCCGTCTACTAACTCCATTACGCAGAAACAGCAGCATCCTAATCATCATAAATCAGACACGCGCTAATTTAGGTTTTGGTTATGCGGAGAAAACACAGAGCGGGGGAAAGGCTCTGACATTTTATGCTGGCATAGTTATGTGGAGTAGTGTCAAAGGCAAAATCATCAAAGCGATAAAGGGTAAGCCAAGACAAATAGGCACTTACTGCGAAGTGCGAATACAAAAGAATCGAATCACGGGGAAAGACCGCAGAGTAATAGTACCCATATACTGGAGTTGTGGGATTGATGATATTGGTGCTTGTGTTGATTTTCTGGTGGATGAAAACCACTGGGTTCAACCTAAAGGCAGCAGTATCATTACGGCATCTGATTTGGGCCTTAAGGGAAAACGTGAATCTTTGATTCGAGCTATTGAGCGTAAAGGACTCGAGCGCGATGTGCGGGAGACCGTAGCAGAAGTGTGGGCTGAAATCGAAGCAGCTTGTGAAGTGAAGCGCAAACCTAGATATGAATAATTCAATGGGACGAATAGGTGTGCTATGAAACGTATTCCGCTCACACAAGGTCAATACGCACTTGTCGATGATAAAGTCTACGTGAAACTTTCCAGATACAAATGGTACGCGTTGTGGAGCAAGCGTACGCAGAGTTTCTATGCTGTACGCGGTATCCGCCTGACAAATGGCAAACTTACAATAGAAAGGATGCACAGACGAATATTAGGTTTGAAATATGGGGATAAACGTCAAGGTGACCATATCAATCACAACACACTGGATAATCGAAGGTTCAATATCAGGATTGTTACACACCAGGAAAACCAACACAATCGACGAAGCAAAGGATACTATAAACAGGGACGGAAGTATCATGCCCAGATCAGAATGGATGGCATGCAAATATATCTTGGAATGTTCGATACACGTGCCGAAGCTCGCGCGGCATATTTGAAGGCAAAACGAATCTATCATCCATCGGCACCTATCCCGAAAGATTGAAGGGGAAACCTCGATATGAATAATTCCGAAGCGGTCGAAACAGAAAGACATTGTGGTACATGCAAATTTTCATCCCCCCTTAAAACGGGCGAACATGCCGTACCAATAGGCAAAAAAGGACTGTTATGCAATTGGGTATATGAACACATCATTCCAAGTTCAATGAACACGTACTCCACATTCATGTTTGAAGATCAAGGTATTTGTTGTCCATGTTGGAAGGAAAAAACATGAACCCTTGGCTGCTCTTGGACGTAAATTTCCTGTGCCATCGCGTACGTTACTCTATGCCAGCTTTAACCTACGATGGCAAGGCGACCGGAATCATTTATGGCTTCCTTCAAACAGTCCAATACCTAGAAAAGCAATTTGAGAGCAACCGTGTAGTATTTTGTTTTGACTCACGATACAATCTTCGCAAGGATATGCTCCCAACATACAAAGCCAATCGCAAAGTAGAACCGGCGGACGAAACAAAGCAGATATTCATCAGAGATTTTCGTTTGCAAATGGCCAAGCTTCGCGTTAAATATTTGCACGGTGTCGGTTATACCAATATATTCGTTCAAACTGGATACGAAAGTGACGATATCTTAGCATCTATAGCTCAGCGCATCCCCAAAAAACAAACCGCTATTATCGTTACGGCCGACCATGATCTATTTCAGTGTATTCAGGGCAACATTTCTGTCTACAATCCAATCCAACGAAAGACTACGAATCTCCAAAGGTTTTACAAAACATACGGAATCAAACCCAACCAATGGCATGAGATGAAAGCCATTGCGGGATGTTCATCGGATAACATCAAAGGCGTTCCAGGTGTGGGTGAAAAAACGGCCATCAAATATCTCCGCAAAGAAAAAATCAGCGGGAGATTATATGAGCGCATAGAACAGTTCAAGCAAACAATTGATTACAAACTCAACTTAGCGTTAGTAACGCTACCGCTTGACGGTACAATGCGATTCAAATTGAAGCCTAATAAGTTCTCCAAACGTAAATGGGATAGGCTTGTGAACAAGCTTGGTATGTATTCTTTAGATCAGAATATACAAAGCCAAACGTAGTGTACACAAATTATCATTATGAAAGGAAACATCATGCCGAAAAGAGACAAAACAGGACCGCCAAGTGGTTCGCAAGGCCCGCGTGATGGCAGAGGCGGAGGTAAAGGCACTGCTAAGGGTAAAGGCACAGGCAAAAAAACAGGGGGTAAAAAGGGCAGTTAACAATGTCTAGGCCAACATTTCCCCGATGTGTCTGAAATCGATTAACCGGCCATCGGGGAAATGTAAAGGATGAAAAACCAATGAAGGAATCGACTAGATATAGGAGGCAAAAAGGCTATTGGTCCCCTAATCTACAACGTATCATGGAGGCAGCAGCAGCAAAAGTGTTGTACCGACTACGTGACTATCGTGGTTTTGTTACTAGGGATGATTTGGTGTCAGAGGCGTGGTTGGATAGTGGGAGATATGGTTGCCCAAAAACTGAGAAGAAGCAATATATATGGTGCATGTTACATATTTGTGCTGCCAAGAAGCGATTAGAAAAACGGAACAAACCGTTCAGTATATTACCGGCCCCTATATTTACATCATTGGATTTAGTGGATGAAAATAGTGATTGTTTTGTAGAACAGGCTCACGAAGAGGATGTGTTAGAAGCAGAGGATTGTTGGTATATGCTTATCTCTTGCTGTGATACAGATAGGGATTGTGATATATTACGCCATAGACTTATGGGTGAGACGATGCAGCAGATAGGTGATGTGTATGGGATATGTAGGGAGCGGGTGCGACAGATCTTATGCAAAATAAAAAAACAGTATGATGAGATAACAAAGGAAAGGATAGAGGAAGACTGGTGACTAAGAGAAAAGGGATGGGCAAACAAAAAGGCAATGCTTTTGAACGAAAAATCAGCAAGCAACTATCGCTCTGGTGGACTGCGGGAAAACACGACGATATATTTTGGCGAACGGATACATCTGGCGGCAGAGCAACGGTACGTAAAGGCAAGCGGACGTACGGCCAGCACGGAGACATCTGCGCACGACACGAAAGCGGAACGGCTTTAACCGAACTTTGTACAATCGAATGTAAGCACGGGTACGTGAAAGACAGCCTTGCTGATTTGATAGACCGCCAAGAACGACAACGACCTACATACCTCAAATTCATCATGCAGGCTATCGAGGAAAAACGTTCAGCAAAAACTCCATACTGGCTGCTAATAACACAGCGAACGGGCCGCGAACCTTTGATAGTGTTTCCGCATGCGATGCTAAAGAAACTATTATGGGATGGGGATGATCCATTCGCTGACTTCATTCCAAACTTTAGACTGGACATTAAAATTCCAGACAGAAAAGAAGATGTATGGATTTGTGGAACGTCGCTATCTGAATTTGATCTGCGGGTAAACCCGAAACTTTTCATCCAACTCCACCACAAATGGAAACGCCACCTATCCAGAAAGCACACACGAAATGACTAGATATGAAAAACTCAAGCAGTTAATCGAGCAATGGACACGCGCTGAGATACTGGCGCGGTACGCCTCTTGGGGCATGCATACTGAATGGGGTGACTATTTTCAACAAGCACTTGAATTGCAAGGCAAGATACGCAAGTTGGCGTTAGGTAGCGATAATATACTTGAGTTGGGATACAAGTGGCGTTTGATTCCGGAACCTGAAGACGTACATACAAAAGTTGTTAGTTTAGACGCAAAGCGAAAAAAGAGATCCGAACGAATGCGTGTCGTCCATTGTAAGAAGGAAGACTACGATGTATACATCGGACGTTCATCTAAATGGGGCAACCCATACCGAATAGGTAAGCATGGTACTCGCAAAGAAGTCATCAACAAATACCGCCGATGGATCTTGCGTCAGCCGAAACTTTTGAACTCATTAGATGAAATTCGTGGTAAGGTGTTAGGTTGTAAGACGGTTTCGGAGCGTGACACTGGTCAGGTGTTGATTGATTTGTGTATGCGAGATTCTACCAACATCGGAGATTTGAAACCCCAACGAAAGAAAAAACCTCATGCTAAAAGGCATTAAAATTTCAAACCACAGATCGAACCACTCCCTCAAAATCGTATTCAGCAAACATGTAACTACGATCTGTGGTGAGAGCTTTCAGGGCAAGAGCAACGCTTTGCGAGCAATCAAATGGGTAGCTCGAAACAAACCTACTGGCACCAGCTTCATCTCATGGGGGCATAAACAATCTTCCGTCTTACTCGCAACAGACAAACATCGAGTGCGTCGGACTCGCAGCAAATCAAAAAATACATATGAGATAGACGGACAGGAACTACATGCATTTGGAAATGGTGTGCCTGATTCTGTACAAAATGCTTTACGTTTGTCCGAACTAAACTTTCAAACCCAACAAGAAATACCACATGGTAGCGGCCCTTTGTTTTGGTTTGCCCTTTCATCGGGTGAGGTGAGTAGACGACTGAATGCTGTTGTCAACTTAGATTTGATCGATCGCATTCAAACCAATGCCCAAAAAAAACTACGTACCGCACAAACGCTTGAACACGAATACGAACGAATTGTTGAAGAAGAAAAAAGCCAATCTGAACAACTAACCTATGCAAAGCAAATGTTCCATGATTGGCAACCTATACATCAATCGTATGATAGTATCCAAAGAATTTCAAAACAACGGGATGAATTGAAAGAACTACTCACAGATGTCCAAAATCAAAAACAAAACGCCGTAAAGATGAATAAAATTCTATTGGCTTTACAAAAGGACCTCACACCACTTGAAATTTTACGACAAACGATAATAAAAACAGAGAACAGATATGATAGTTTGTGTATAGCGATTCAAAAAGCCCAACACTTGCAAAATGTAATATGTGAATTGCAAAAACGAAAAGAAACAACAAAGCAGAAATACAAACAAAAGATGAAAGACAGGTGTCCATTATGCAATCAAAAGACTTAGAAGTTGCTGCTATATTTTGTAGTGATTTACACCTGAGCCTCCAACCACCAATCTACCGATCTAAAGAACCTGATTGGTTTGAAGCCATGTCACGACCTCTGTGTGAATTGCGACAGCTACAAGAGACACATCAATGCCCTGTTATATGTTGTGGTGATGTATTTGATAAATGGAAGGCTGAACCTGAATTGATCAACTTTGCCTTGGTACGTTTACCCGAACGGTTTCACACTATTGCTGGGCAGCACGATCTACCAAATCATAGTATTGATGATATACAGAAAAGTGCATTACGCACATTGCATATAGCGAATGCATCACAATTATTCAACACATCCCACTCTTCCCTTTTCCCCCCAGACTTCGGACTGCGATCAGCTCATTACGGAGAATTGTTGCCCAAAATTTCAAACAAACAATACACAATCAATATAGGTATTCTGCATCAATACAATTGGATACCCGCAAGTAAACATCTGAAAGCAGAAAAGAAAAGCCAAATAACATCGAGACGCAAAGAATTCAAATCATACGACTACATATTTTGTGGAGACAACCACATACCATTTTGCAGAGAATTCAAATGGGGTAGCACCTTTGTAAATTGCGGCGCTATGATGATCCGCAAATCCGACGATAACTTCATTCCCAAGTTTTGGTTACTGGTGCGAAGTAATATCGATCAACATCGGTCATTTCGCATTGTCCCTTACAAAATCAATACCAAACACGATGTATATTGGAAAGATCCGAAAGTCAAAGAAAACGAGCACGAACCTTCTATCGATGACTTGGCTGATTTCAAACACGAACTAGAAAAGTTAGGTGAAAGCGGACAAGATGTTGTGGCTGGAATAAAAGCATACATATCCAACTTACAAAATGTTTCAAGCAAAACTACAAACTTCATTGAAAAGATTTTACATGAATGCCAAAACCAATAAGCTGCAAGAAGTCCTACAGCTTTGCAAATTACTATCTGAGTTGGATCGAAGCAAAGCTCGTGCTGAAGGTTCACTAGATCAATCGATGCGCATGTTACAAAAAGATTTTGATGTCACATCGATCGATGAAGCTAAACGGTTACTTGCAAAAATGAATACAACGTTGGACAAAAAGAATCGAACATTTGAAACCAGACTGGAAAGATTCAAACAGCGATGGAAAAGATATCTGTAAAATCAATCGACGTAACAGTTCGCAACTGCTATGACGAATACACGCAAGGTGTAACTCAATACATCCGCGCAAAGAAACAACACAAACAAGCTCGTACCAATAGGATTGTCGCAAAAAAAGCCCAAACCATTTTACAGCATGCCTCCGAACAAATCCAACGGGAAGCTCACAAACGAATCGCATCTACCGTTACAACTTGTATGCAATTCGTATTTGGTGATTCCTATTCCTTCTGCATAAAGTTTGCGCGTATGAGGGGCCGAACCCAAGCTAATTTACAATTGCTCAAGGATGGAAATGTAATCACTGATCCGGCAAATGAGGATTCGGGTGGTGTATTAGATGTGGCTGCATTTGCATTGAGGCTCAGTTGTTTGGTAATGCACAAACCCGTTTTGCAGCGAGTGCTTATTTTGGATGAGCCTTTCCGATTTGTATCTGCTAAGTACCGCCCACGTATTAAAGGACTCCTCATCAGATTAAGCAAAGAGTTTGAAGTGCAAATCGTACAAGTGACACACCAACCAGAATACATGATAGGAAAGGTAGTAGAACTATGAGTGTAAACTTCATTGTGAACAAAGGATCATTTCGCATTCTACACATCACCAAAAATCCATTGCAGCTAATCGAACGTTGTGGCCGCACGGCATATCAAAACCAAGATAAAATAACCAAAGATTCAGCCAAAAAGTTCATCCAAATGTTAATCGCGCGCGGACACGAATCAGTTCTTGAACATGCTACGATGACAGTTCAATTCAATAACGTTAGCAGAGGATTCACACATGAGTTGTCGCGACATCGTTTGTGTTCTTTTTGTCTTAGCGGAAAAACAAGACTTATCAGTCATCCAAACCTAAAAACTCATACACCAACAGGTAAATTTTGGACTATTGAACAACTTTACAAATGGCAAAAAGACAAGAAACGCAAAGGAAGGATAAAACTGATCCGATTACGCAGTATTGATAAGCATGGAAGAATTGTACCTGGACAAATAAGAAGAGTCTTATTCGCGGGCAAAAAACCACTATTAGAAATTCGATGCATCAGCGGACGTCATATACAATCTACCAAATATCATTTCTTTTTAACTGTGGATGGTTGGAAACAATTGAAAGATTTATCTATTGGTGATCGTATATTTGCAAATGGGTTGCCATCACTTCAAAATAAAGAATGGCTCGAAAGAGTATATATCAAAGAAAATAACACTTTAAAAGAAACAGCTCAATTAGCTGGCTGCTGTACTGGTACAGTTACAAAAGCTTTACGAAAGCATGGAATTAACAAACCCCTTTCCATGAGAAAGAATAGAAAACCTGGACATGGAATTCCTGGAATGCATGGAGCAAAAGGCAGGAAAGAAATCAGTTTACGTATGATGGGAAGTCACAACCACCAATGGAAAGGATCAGATATAAAAGAAGGTGCAGGAAGACAGAGAGCCCGCACTTTATATCCAACCGATTGTTGCTGGGGCTGTGGAACTGCCAATAATCTTGAGCATCATCATATGGATAAAAATCCAAAAAACAACACCCCGGCAAATGTAAAAATCCTATGTTCTGGGTGCCATAAATCTTTTCACTATAGCGAAGGACATACTGTAACAGTATTTTTAGATGAGATAGTTTCCATCAAATCGATTGGCGTTGCACAGACATACGATTTAGAAATGGAAACGAAACCCCCTAATTTTGTTGCTAACGGAATAGTGGTACACAATTCGCAGGAGTCAACACGGTATGTGGATGAGAGCAATTTCACATTTGTGTGCCCCCCTGGATTGCGAGATTGTGAAACAGAAATGGATCTGCAAACTATCATCGATACTATCCATGGAGTGGAAACGGCATACAACGGATTAACGAGTAAAGGATGGCCAGCGCAAGACGCCCGTCAATTTCTTCCCATCGGCATCAAAAGTCAGATCGTCATAACCGCAAACTTTCGGCAATGGCGTCATATCTTTCAACTCCGTACTACCCTAGCAGCCCATTGGGAAATTCGACGTGTTATGATAATGCTGCTTACAACGCTTCGCAACCGCGCTGTGCCTATAGTATTCAATAATATAATTCCACAGTTCACCAAAAAGGAGGCTGAAGATTGGGGTTGGAAAGTTACACAGCATAATTCTGAAAGTGGATTTGTTCGTGCCGAATTTAATAATGAGGAAATTCAATGCCTCCCCGTAGAGGAATGAAATATCTGAAAGCCAACTGTCACGGATGCATGGGTCTTAAAAATGGTTCGTGTATTTTTCGCATTCCAATCGAACGTTTGACCGATCCGACAACGGGAAATACCATAATCAAACCAATGCGCCCCTGCAATAAGCCCCGAACCAGGAAAAAGCTACAGGAGGCCCTAGCAGCCCGTGTAATCGATAAAACAGAAAACCCACCCTATCTATCCCCCATGGGTAGATAATCGCTTACACTGGGCGTCAGGGGCCTAAAATTTGTATGTAAACGCGGGGAATCGACCGCAACGATGAATAAAGGAAAAAACATGGATGATTCTGAAAAGAAACGAATACGAGACATACATGCGATGGATCAGGGCACCGAATTTGTTGGTGAGTTTTTTCCACCACTTTTGTGGAAGTTATATAAGGGATGCGTGCGAAAAGGATTTACAAGTGAGCAGGCAATAGAATTGACTAAAACATATCTCTACGCACTCATCTCCATACCAAGCTCGAACCCCGATAATTTAAAATAAGGAAAAACGCCCATGGTACTTAGTTGGCACACGCTTTTGGAAAGGCGACCATGGGCGCTTGCACTCTAGCCGTATGTATACAGCTTACACCTCTTAGGCATTTGCTTTTCGTTTCCGTCACTCCAAGACCATGCCTTATGCCGTTTGTAAATTTCCTTCATACTTCCATACCACATTCGATCCATATGGCACTGCCGAAATTTAGTCCCACTGTATAATCCGTTTGCGTAAACCGAAGGGACGTATTCAGAACTGAGATGGCTTCCATTTGCAAAACATATATCCGTCAACATGAGCCTGTTCATCAATCTCAGTATGACAAGATTAAATGTAAACCTATGATCACCATGTCCATACTCTCCCATCGGATTATGAGTAAAGACACACTCAGGTCTCCATGTCCGAATAAACTCGTCTATCTGAGTTTGAAATTGTTTCACTACTAATGGTAGTGTAAAATCCTTTCGATTTGGACTGCGAGGTGGTATCCTGGAGAAGTTTGTATCAAGCCGACGAAATGGAACTATTTCAATCTTGTTTTGTCTGCCCACTTCCTCTAATGCTTCTATAGCTCCCGGCCCGTACTTTTTGTAATTGTTGGCGAGGATGATTACTGCTACTTCATGCGCACCCCCCTGCAAAATAGGCCATCCACAAATGACTTCATCATCTGGGTGTGCCATAACCATTAAGATTCGCATCAGTCAATACCTCCGTTAGTATGGGGCTTCCGATTCTAATCCGTCATTTGTTAGGTAATATTTAATTTGATCTGTAACGTCAGCCCAATTGTTACGGAAGACGATAACATGAATACCAAGGGCTTCAATTTCCTTAGCAATTTCACGACGGAAAGTACCTATTGCATTTTCTTGGCCCGTCATGAAATCGTCTACATAGACATAAGGTTTCATTGCAATTAAAACCGCGATCTTTGCAGCCATATTTGGAACGACAGTCACACTCTCTGGATTGGGGAGCTTTAAGTTTTTTAATTGACAAATAGTCAGCGCTCCATCCAAGTCATATCCACGTGCTGTCAAATACCGTATTTCATTAATGGGGGACAAACCCCAGAGAACGTCGAGACATTCTATAGGATTCTCAGTAAGATTATCCATCTCCAGTTCAGGCCAAGTCCAAGCATTTTTGTGTATCTTACCTCCAGGCCAACGCGGAACTGTATTGCGTCTAATCCGGCGCCAGTGGTCAACAAGCGTGCTGTCAATATCAAAGACAAACAGGTTAGATATTTTCTCAGACGCCATGCAGACTCCTTGCTAGGGCTGAGTATGCCCTATCGAACATGGCGTGTTTATCTAACCAATAGTTAGCATAAAACGGAATTTCCTCTTGTAGTCGGAACTTCTCCCGTTTCAGAAATTCAACGAGCGCCGCAGGTCGGCTTGGATTGTAGAAAGGTGGATTCCAATTTGCCTGGTTGAAATACCCAACAGAGAATCCAGGTTGAACTTCAAGAAAATAAGGCTTGTCATTCTGATCAAGAATTACATCAACCCCCTGAAAGTTCAATCCCAACACACTAACAGATTTGATTAGCGTCTTTTCCCACTGATGACAGAAATCAGAGCACACCTTTTGATACTTGATAAAAGTCTCCTCCATAGAGGATTCAAACCGATTGGTGATAGCAATCCAACCCTCTGGCGGTCCCACTCTCGCATACCCAGTTACAACCCTGTCCGCAGCAACGATGATTCGGAAAGACATGATTACATTTTCAGGGCGCAATGTAGATATGAACTTTACAGCAAGAAGACTTTGCTTTGCCCCGCGCTTTTTTACATTGATACGTGTCTCACGCAAATAAGCCTTTAGTTCCACCAATGCTTTATTTGCCTCTTCCTCGTCATGCACGAGATATGAATGGTAGCCTGTGTTTGAATTGTTTGCGCGCACCAACATGGGGAAGTCGAAACTTTTCTTTTGCTTCTCCCAAAAATCTTCTGCATCTTTGAATTCAAACCAGTCGGGAACTGGAATGTCGTTGTCCCCCCAAATCTTGAACGCATCTTCCTTAGCATGTGACGCCATCCATCCCCGTGGATCGTTAATATGTTCAATGTGTGGAAAATAGTTGGCTATATCCACACAACGTCTCCACAAACTTTCATCTGTGTATTCTGTATTAAGCTTCCAAACTATCGTATCTGCTTTTGAATGTAGAATTTCATCCTCTGTGATGAAATTAGGCATGTCTTCCAACACTATAGGCCCTATGTAGGTTTCACACATTTCCCTTTCATATGCGCGCCACCGAACCCCATGACCTTTTACAGCAACTACCGAATGTGTCTCACCCATTTTCGTTCAGCCTTTCCATTTCTAACAGTTCTCGAATAAACAAAATAACAGCTTCAAAACTTTGATCGTCACCTGCATATAGAAATATCTGATAGCCTTTCATTGATCGATACAGGCTGAAATGTTGAGCCAGTGTATTTGTAAAATCGTTTACTACCAACGTGAACACCGGACCTTCTCCGATTATGTAATCAGCCGGAATCAAACTTACCAGCAAAGCGCGACGCTCATCCATCTTAATCCTGAATTTGATAACATCAAACTTATTTACCACATCAAGCAAATCCCAATACAGCGGAATGGATGGTGTGGCAGGTGTCTCCAGTTTCTCTCTGAACCTAAGATACCGGCGCAGACTTAAAACACTATCAGTCTCCGATTTGAAAAACTCATCTACTGGCAACCCCTTGCGTATACCTATAATGCTGATGACAGGATAAGCCCCCAATTGCTTACTGCTAACAGTAGTAAATACGTCAACATCCTCAGGGACAGAGTAATACGGAAACGCACTTACCATATCAGCAAAAAGTATCACCCTTGACCAATTAACATCCCAGTGTGTTGGTGTTGGAAGTGATATGTTGACGTGTGAACAACTTGTTTCATACAGACAAAAAGCTTTGCACAATGCAGGACCGTTTATTCTGTAAATCTTTTCGAGCCTATCCAGCCTGCCACCAAATTCATCTTCCACGTATAAACACGTTGTACATACATTCAAACTGGAAAGAACGATCTCGTTAGCCATCGTACCGCTGCCAGTAACGAAAATGAGATCGAAATCATCCAACCGGGGAAAAGTAGTTTTCATTTGTGCTTCTAACGATTGAAGCAATCCATGAAACACATCGTCCCTGTGATGATGTACAGGTTTTGCAATCATCGATTTCGCATTCGGCCCGAACATGAGAGGGTCCTCCCGTAAACGAATTTCTTCTCCAGATATTTGAGTACAGCAATACGATGCATCCCATCCCATGGGTCTTCCCTGCCCAACTGTAACGCAATGGGAGTTTCCTGCCCATGTTCCTTCGCAGTCTTGATTAAATTGATATAGGACAGAACACGCTCTCTTGCTATTTTAGGACCCCAAGCTGTAGATCCACGATGCGCATCTCGTTGCCATCTAAAACATACTGAACGCTCTAAATTTGATTCGTCTGTACGATTGGATAGCACGTCCTCTATGAACGTAGGAAAAATACGCTGATAAAATATAGCATTATATGGATTCAAAGCAAGTTGTTTCGTCCAACAATCCTGGATGGAAAGTCGTTTCAGTGAACGACTACGAAACAACAAAATAGTTAAGTCTTTCACCCTGTTTGCTTTTTTATGTTCCAACAACTTCCCAGATGTAGAAAAATGATGTATGTAATCCCAATCAGACAAAGGCGTGATTAAACTCTGTAAATATGAAGACTTTGGATTTATTACACCCCCTGCATTTTCATCCAACAGCACAACCAAATACATACTCTTGAAAGACAACGTTCGCAAATACGCAACTAACGCATTTACTCGCATATGATAGTGTACACAAGACAGCATCGTGATATCCACAATGGGAAACGTGCTCATATTAAGTGACTGTGCATCCGGATGAGATATGTTAGGTTCCAACGGACCAATGCCTTGGTTGTACACCTCCAAGGGCATCTCGTCATAGTAATCACGAGTTACAAGCAATTGATCGAAAGCCCCCAATCCAGCGTCCACACCAATCAATCGATTAAACCCTTGCTTTTGCCAAGCTCGCAAAAGGAACAAACCCGCACTACAACCCACCTCGCACAAAGAACTTTCTTTGGGTTTTGTACCCAGCTTATCTATATGTTCCAACATTGGTTTTATGTAACACATCCATCGTCCTTCTCCGTACGATATGTAATTTGTTCGACCACCCCCAAAATGGGTGTTGGGAGATGAGATGCTACCGTACGGGACGGACTGATACCAACGTCGCTTTTCCCCAGCTTGTTCGATACGTGTTCGCAATTTAGCCTTACTTATCATAATCAATCCTTACACTTCTTGGTAATGACGGCTATAGGACAAGACTTCATGTCAAAGCTTGTAAGTCGTACACCAGTGACAGTATCCAATCCCTTTAGAAATACATCTATGTCCTCATATCGAATCATTTGGGGGTGCTCTATGTTCCCTTGCGTTTTGTGTCTTTCAATTTCATCCTCATTGTCTCCACGACAATCAAACGCCAAAAAACAAGACTTGCTCACACGCAAACATTCGGATATAGCATCAAAAATATTCCAGCCATGATCCAAACTATTGAAGCTAAGAAGAACATCTATTGAATCATCTGATAACGGAATCTTTTCCGCTCCTGACTCTACATACGTCGCATCTTCAGGCCATTCACAATAGTTCAAATCAACTAAATCTCGCATGACATAATCTATAAACACTTTCTTTCTTGCGGGAATATCACAAACCTGAAGCATACCCCCAAACGGTCCAGGACCCACTTCACCTACAATCTTTGTTTCATCTACATAGGATCGAATATTATAACAGCTTAGAAATGGATCGTACCAAGCCTTCCTGGCATTCGCCTCATGTTCTTTATTTCCTTTCCACCATGAAATGTTTCTTGCTCTAAATGTTTCCTTGGACTCTAAACCACCTCTGGTTTTTTCAGCATCATTTATACTTGTAATCCAATGCAAATTTCGACTATCGGTATGCATTCAAATACCCTCTTTTGAAAAAACATCCCGGACTCCACGTTGGCCCCAATGCAACATCATGCATTCAATAGAAATATCTTTACCCTGCAACCGTTTCTTGTAATCTCTCATATACTTAGCACTGCTCGCACCCACACACCATTGTTCAGGAAGATAAACGGGAGTAATACCAGTCTTCCATGAAGCTCTCCAAAAGGCAAGTGTGCCTCGCATACAGTTTTGTAGCTCTTCCAAATAGGCAGATAAAAGAATACGGGCTCTTTCGTCCAACCTATACACAAACAAGGGGCTGACGTTACACGCAGGGGCATGAGGAGGGCCACAGTGTGCGTTGTAAGGGATAAAATCCTTTGGCCCGGCGTCTGTCCCCCTAGCATTGTATTTAACATACACACGGGGGTTCAGAGGTACACAAACACCGAAGCGCTCAGCCAGTAGAAATCCGTCGGTGAATTCAGAATGTACAATGCGCATATCGTCATTGAGAACACAATAAGAATCAGCATAGGGCTCTAATGCAAATCGTGCGGATAACACATTACAATTGCGCACACCCCAACGTGGACTATCTAACCATTGAAGTTCATTGTGGGGAACTACCAGTTGTGTAATCTCATCCGATAGGTTCCTCTGATGATCAGTCACAATGTATACAGGAATATCCGGGCAAACTTGTTTGAGATTTGATAATAGTGCCTGGACATTTTTTGCACGTCCCGGTCCCAAACTGACAATTAGAATAGCTCGTTTCACATCCACGTTGTCGCCCCTTTATCATGCCGAATCATCACATTCGGAAATACATCCTCTTCATAAATCATCGTCTTCAACTTAGACTTCAAATGAATAACTGCCGCCGTATCCACATCTCCAATAACATCACGTACAAATTCAAAAGCTTGCGCCCCTATTCTATCTGTAGGAGGACAATAGTTGTACCGTGGACCTGCGTCAACAATCGACAACCCATGTGACTTTTTCAAAGCTTCTCTTTCCATCCAAGTTGAAATCAAAAAATCCTGGCCAACGCTCCAGTCCAATCCGAAGTGATGATGTTTGTATTTCGTTCTGGCCTCTATATATGGCTCCCATGTATTTTCAAATATCTCATCCACATGCCAAGCAATCCACCCCCTAACACGTGGGTTCACCCGTAGGAAAAAGATACCACCATTGATTGGAAATAAATGCTCATATCCCCGTGTTGTCACCCCTATGTCCATATTCCTGTTATCGTTGAATGGCTTGAAAGGATCTGCTTGGAAATACACGTCTACGTCAGACACAAGAACTTTGTCATGGTCCGCAAAATACTTCTGGAAACAATGGAGTAACATTTCGATCTTACACGTTGCACGTCGGCCACTCATTTGTTTTGGATCAACCACCTGCCACCAAACATTGTAATTGTCAGATAGAAACGATTTCACAATGTCTGGAACTCCATCAGTAACAATAATAATCTGGACGTCAGGTGCAACCGCGTGTAAACTGTGAATGCACGTCTCCAGCATATTATTGTCTTTTTGATGGTAGGTAAAATAAGCAAACTTCATTATCCTCTCCCTGCCTTGGTTCCTTAGGCATTTACAACACGACGAAATCGACGCGACGCTTGATTGTGTATAATAACCCCATCCGGAACGTTTCGCATTAGATCAAATATTTTACAATACTGAGCTGGAAGACAACCGAATTTGAGATTGTACTTTCCAGAATTTAATAGTTCCTGTAGTAAATCTGGATTGCGTTTTCTTTTTCTACTCCCCATGCATAACTCTGCCCACTCGGCAACAAACGTTTGTACAACAGGATTATTGCGAAAAAAGATAGTCCCCCCCAAAAGCTCGTTACGGTGCCATGAAAAATCATGAACATGTGCTGCAATATCCGCTACGAACTTCGGATTTTCAAAGATAACTGGGCGAGCTTCAAAAACCGCATCGGCATCAACACGTAAAATATCCCTTCCAGGAAAACGAGACAAGGCGCTTTGAATAACCTTGCTGCAAAAGTTGCTGTTCGCGCGCCATGTACCAAGAGATTTGATGGGGGTAAGATCCAACTCTAATTTCCATTCCTTGCACGATTTGACAAGATTCTTAACTTCCTCTTCATACGGCGTGTCTACTGTATAGTGTGACACAACCAAGGGCATTACCATCCTAGTCAATCTCCTTTCTGTATTCGATATAAGCGTTGAGCTTACTCGTAGGAGAATGACTTATTACTTCCAATCCTTTCTCTTTCATAATTTTCAATGCTGTTACAAAATGCCCAAAGTATTCTGTGAGATGTGTTACACCACTACGATATTGAGAATGAAAGTTACTTCCACCGTCATGATGCAAGTCCATTCCCAATAGATGAATCCTTTTCGCCCCCAATATTATAGCTAACTGCATTCCGCAAAATCCGCTATTCTGTCCAGTGCAAAATTCCGTATCCCCCTCAATGTAAATCTGACCATCAAAACGAGTGGGTTTGATATGCCACTCATACTGTTCCAAATAAGGTTCGACCCTGTGAAAGAATTTATGATCTTCCCGCATCACAAGAACCTTATAACCTACACATTCCCAAAAGTTATTAATTGCCGCTCGCCGAGCATACGTGCTATCGGCCGTTATGAAATATGAAAGATTTGGAACGTATTTAATCGCCCCATTAACCGCAATCGTCGTTTTGTAACGTATTTGATCCCAGTCAAAATCTTTCAGCGAAGGCCCACAGCCAACAACATACACATCATCAGGAATAGAAAGGTGTTGATTATTCATATCAATATCCTAATTAATACCACGAATATGTACCAAACGAACTTACAATATTCCAAGTCCCTGCAATAAGACATCTAATCTCAACCACCGATTCATCAGCACCCAATTCCAAATCTGTAACCCTGCCTGCAAATACATCGGCACCCGCAGCAGCTACTCGCAAAGCCTCTGAAGGCACTCGAATAAATCTAAGTGCCGTCCCCGCTGCTGCTGAAGGCAATGTAAACGTAATAGTTCTAGATGCCCCAACATTCGTAAATGTCTTTCCGTTATCCGCTGTCAATACTGTATAGTCCGCAGTCTTGGCTGTCGGTGTATCTGTGAGTGGCTGTGGAATAGCAGAACCTAAAATCGTTCCACCGGTAATCGTAACACCATCACTATCCTGAGTTGCTATTGTGCCAAGACCAAGTGTTCCCCTGGCCGCCGCTGCATCAGCATCATCTAGCAAGGTCTTGGCAAACGCCGTCACCGTCTCACCGAACAACGTGCCAAACGCGGTGAACGTCGCCTTAGTAGACTCTGCGCCAAAGTCGCCGCTGGACGTGCACACCCATCCAAGAATGCCCGTAGTAGGTGCTGTATGTAGTACTACCTCACCCGCACGATAGTAGTAGCTATCGGGGACTGCATTAGCAAAAAACACGCCCCTGGCTGTCGAATCAGTCAAAGCTCGAATCCGCACACCCTTGGGCAAACTAGAAGTAGTGTAGACTTCTAGGGGCCCAACAATCATTCCTGCACCATCATCGATACCGAAATACATCAGTCTATCGTCAGCACCCGTTCCGGTAAAACCACCCGCCTCAAACTCCGTGTTGAACGATGAGATGGAAACGCAGTGAGTCCCCAGATCCACATCCTGCTGAAATTTGCAGCCGATCAAAATCAACGGCTTGTACATATCGTAGCTAATAACATCCGCTGCTGGTGCAGGTGAGTTATCTTGCTGAAAACCGCTCATGATGTTTGGGGCTAACGAAGCACTGGCCGCTTGAGCCCCCGCCGACGTGGTCAACACAACATCCGATTCTGACTTGCAGGCGTAGAGGTGGAACCCAGCGATGGGGCCATTGAGATAGATGTCACTCGTCCCGCTGTTTGCCCAGAAGTGGCCGAACGCCGTGATCTGCCCGGCGTCGATTTGGGTGCCGTAGGTCGTCGCGTCGAGGTTGGCGCCGTTCCTGAATGTCACTTGCCGGGGCCCACCTCGGAGCTTTGTGTTGATCCCGTTATAGCTGATCGTGCAGTTCTCGAACTCGACATAATCGCAGGCCGCGTTGCTGTGCTGCTGGTAAACGTCCACGCCCACGCCGGGGCAGTACTGGACGATGACGTTGTTGAATGTATTGCGCTGGCTCGGGAGGCCGCTGGCGGTGGTGATGAGAAGCCCATTGACGCCAGAGGTGCTGTTGCCATGCAACCATAGATCCTCGATGGTGCTCTCAGAGATAGACGTCATCTCGATCATCGTGCCGGATGCCGCCCCGATCCACTTGATTTGCGGCTGGCCCTCGCCATAGATGTGCAGGCCGATCTCCGTGGCACTGCCGTCACCGATAGACAGCTTTGTGCCAATCCCGTAGTAACTGGACGGTTGCGGGAAGAAAATGGCCCGACCGGACGCAATCCCTGCGTTGATGCACGCCTGGATACTGCTGCTGTCATCCGAGCCGTCGCCTTTGGCTCCGAAGTCGGACACAGACAACGGTTGCTGTGACACATGGTCGGGCATGATATCAACGGAGAACTCGTCAATTTCGACCGTTCCGGTCGATTCGTCATAGTTAACCAGAATGGTAGGCCGGAACCACCGCACGTCATCGTGTAGGATGCCCGGCGCCCCGGGGTCAGGCTTGGCCCCCGCGTCACCGGTCGATCCGGTGCCTCGGAAATAGCCGGTGTAGACGGTCCAACCTGAACCCACAGACTCCGCGCTGGCCGCGATGTAGTGCTGTGAACCGATCTGGTCAAGGCCATGCACATTCACCCACGCATCGTCGGCGCCGTTGCGGCCGCTGACGCCAAGGTATGCCGTCCCAACGCCGGCCGTTTGACGGGTGCGCACGCGGATGCGGTACAACCACCCCGGATCGAATGGGAAGGAATCTTTGTAAATCAACCACGCTTGACCGTTGCTGACGCGCAGGAACTTGCCACCACTGACGCCACCGCTCTGGATGGAAAGCTCACCGCTACCGCTCTGGTTGACCCACCGTGTCGCGACGTCGTTGTCTGGATTTTGAAAGTAGTCATGGAACGTTTTGGCGCCCTTGACGCCTTCGACGCAATTGTCTAACTGGATATCGCCTTCGTGGTCGCCAGTTACGTCAGCACCGTCCTCGGGCTTGTGCCCGTCGTCATCGACGATAAGCGACCAAGACCCATCGACCGTTGCAATTTGTATCCAAGCAGCGCCACTATATCGCTTGAGCATATTGGGCGAAACACTCGTGTCACACCATACCCAGCCTTCCTGAGGTGAACCAGGAGCCGCGACGCCAACGTGCGTAATATCTACCGCATTGTTCGCAGTTACGTCGGCGCCCGACTCAGCGGCAAATTTATTGGTGCCGCCCTCGGGGATTTGGTCGGCGTCCTCGGGGATGACGTCGATAGCGAACTCGTCAATCTCCCACGACTCACCGGAGCTCTGACTGATGTACAAGAAGGGCCGGAAATACCGCACGTCTTCGTGCAGCGCACCAGGATTGGCCGGGTCAGGGCATTCCACGTTCGTCCCATTGCCAATTGCGTGCCCCTTGAAATACCCCGTGAAGATTTCCCACGCGCCGTCGCCCGACTCAGCGACCGCTGCCACGTAATGCTGGCCACACATCCTTGCCGTCGCCGCCCCGGTATAGTCCACCCAAGCCGTATCGGCTGAATTGCGACCGGCGACCCCTGCATAAAGCGAACAGATGCCCGCCGTTCGCTTCGCCCGAATCCGAACTCGATAGAGTTTTGACGGATCAAACGGAATGCTCTGCTTGTGCCAGATCGCCCCGGTATTCTCACTACACTGCAAAACCTTCCCGCCAGCAACCCCGCTGGCCGACGCCACCGCGTACGTCATCGAATGGCTGGAATACAGTTCCCAGTGAGACGTCACTTGACCGAACGCATCCTCAAAAGTCTCGTCGAAGAGATTCGCGCCGGAGCCACTAATCGGCATATCGTCGGCGTCGATGTACGATCCATTCTTAGCAACAAGAACACCCTCTTTAAAGAACGCCACGCCGCCCTCATTGATGCAGAACAAATAACGAGCTTCACCGGACAAATCAGAAAGCTCATTTGTTGTTTGAAGATATCTTGGATCGCCTATGTTAGGATCAAAATAAATGTACTTATCTGTCGTCTCCCCAAACTGTGAATCCGCTATGGGAACCCAAGTGCCTTGGTATTTGATCCCCCCGCCCAAATCGACTGTCCATGTCACGGTATCAACATCATCACCAGTAAAATTCAAACCATACCACTTGATGGACTCCTCTATATGACTCACCCCCGGCTTTTGTCCAGCTACAGCTTGCTGAGTTGTAGGAAGTAGGGAGGGTGATGTCCCCCCTTTCGTTGTAGAATAAACTTGGGGCTCTATCCGAGGAGCGTTTTCATCATCAGTATAGTAATCCGTTGTATACTGCATTCCTTGAAGGATGACTTTACCAGAACGCTGACGCCGGAAACCAGTTACCCTATAAGTATCAACAACATCAGTGGCAGTTCCAAACGTCCACAAATCCATTTCATTCGGTGTGTAATCCCACGCGCCGACAATCGTTACTATATCATTCTTATCACCCGTTACTGAAGCAACAGTATAATAACTAAGCCTTTCAGCAGAACCATCATGTGTACGAATCAACAACGTATAGGTTTCACCACTCTCAACATCCAATTCCTTATCCGTTTTGATACCATTGGCATATACTGTATCAATTCGACCGCCTTCACCAGTAGCAATCGCCGGGTGCTGGACATATATAACATCCCCTAACGATGTGTAAATCGAATCAATGGCAGCAGGCAACTCCACCATCTTTTTCATGTACTGATTTATACGAAGTTGCCTTGTAGCTCTACGCCAAACTTGCGAACGTTTTGTAGCTCCCCAACAATCTAAATTCGCTGGAATATCCGCTGCTGCCCCTCTTAATGGAATGGGGTAACTCTCTCTGGCATAGTCCCCAGTCTCATCATAAAATTCAGCATCATAGATTGTAGCTACTTCATTCGTTGGCAGATAGGTAACGCGGAAACCAGGACGCAAATTTGAAACATTGAACATCTGGGATGGAGTAGCAGGTTTGTCTACTACCACACCAAGAATATTTCCCGTCAACGTCGGCATAGCACATCCAGCTCTACATACCCGTTGGACGGCGTCCCACGTTACCATTTCAGAATCGATCACACCGTTAAACACATATCGATTCTCAGTATCACCACTCTCATCTGTTATTGGAACCTGCTCATCACACCATGTCGCAAAAGTGATAAATTCAGACATCGTAATGTCACTGGGGTCCATCCGACGATAATACTCTACCGCATAAGCATCACCACTCTCACCTGTACCAGAAATAACAGGACGTGTGGCTACATCTACTGCAATCCATGCTGGATTATCTGACCATTCGATACTTGTAACATTCCCACCAGAATCATAAATACAAACGAGCTTCCCTTCTATCTGTGCATAGTAATCAATACTACCCGATAACTCCTGCCCCGCCCCAGCCCCAATCGCTGTGTAAGCAAGTCCTGGATGTTTTTGAGCTGTATCGAATACACATTGAATGGAATCGAAGTAAAAATTATCACCCCTATCTGAATGTTGGCTGCTATTACGCGAAACCCGCGCTTCATATTCTATTCCTGGGGTGATAGTAAAAGCACTGCCTCCCTCGTATGTCTCATGACAAAAATATCTAAGACGAACCGGATCACGGCTCTTACCTATAATTTGTGAATCAAACAACGTATGCCAAGAACCTCCAGCAATACGCATTTCAATTTTCGTGTCGATCCGGGTAGTATTTGCATCTCCCTCTGCATCGAAATTTGTCAAACCATTTGGGAAACGTAAAACGATAGCAACCTTATCGCAATCAACTGCTGTAAAAGTCTTAGTGATTTCATGATCATCCTGATTTTGGTCTTTACACATTTGATTTACTGGAATCTCGAAAGCATCTGTTACCGTAGAAGCCGCCTGAGATTCTGTTCCTGTGAAATGCTCCAACACCCAATCATCTGCATCATTATAAGATTCAATGGACCTGTTATTAAGTTCTTCCGTGCCATCCACGATACCTTCAATTGGACCGTCTGAATACGCAATCTTTAGATGGATAAGGTCTTCCGCAGAAGTGACTGATGCATCCTTTGTGAGAAAGTCTGTCCCTTCCGTTAATTTGCTTGAGGCGTAGCTACATATCAAAACACCTCGAACGCCATACGTCCCATACACCAAAGGAACAGGTGTACCTACTCGTTGCGTTGTCTTGGGATTCCAGGTATATGATTGTGATTCTGTTTCTTTACCCTCATCCGCACCCACCAACGCATTCAGGGCTAATGCCCCACCCATCATAATTGCAGCAGTGCCTAATGAATAGGCCATCATAGTACCAGCACTATATGCAGCTTCCCCAGCCATCATTGCACTCGCAGCGCCAGTCAAACCAGGAGCGACAGCCCCCATTATAGCCGGAGCAGCTACAGCAAGGGCTAACATACCCATCAGTTGTACAGGCTTGGCCCCTCTCGCCAGCTCGGGGCGGATAACTATCTGTTGGGCGTACGTAGGGTAGGTCCCCGCCCAATCGGCCCTTAGAATGGGTTCAGCATCCAAAAAAACGTGGAGTGGTATATCCTGTCCACGAGTTATATCCTGTTCAATTATTTCCGCAAGCGAACGTCCTGCCCGGACAAACTGTGTAGCTCGTTTAGAAGTCGTCATGGGTGTGAGCATAATGACTACTTCAATCCAATCTTTCGCCCACCAATAACCATCAACTTTATCCCGCCAAGGCCGACGACTCAAAGGTTCCGCGAGAACCTTTCCATGAGCCCTGCCTGGACAATGGATAAATAGATTATCATTCGGGAGGACCAAACCGATATGAGTATCCAAAAGAGTCTTAGATGAAAACGTAACAAGGGAAAATGGACGTGGGAACAAACACTGTTCGTAATTCTGCTGCTGTTGATCATAAACAGGACGCGCATCCTTGGGATCAACCAAACCGATATCAGGTAGATCCATACCCAACCGTTCCGCAAAGACTTTTACCAATCCATAACAATCATAGCTATCGGGTCCTGTAGCCTTTGCTTCATACGGCTTGCCAAGAAACTCAGCCATTATCTCATTCAACTCTTGTTGAGTGAATCGTACCATTATGCATACCTCACAGCTTCACGTCTCATGGACAAAGGACCACCATAACTACCTGGGAAACGGCCACGCTCAGAGCAAGAATCTGGGTTGCGATCACAATAAGTCAAAACGCCTGTATATCCACATCGTCCACCTTTAAACTTGTGACGACAAGTATACGGATTGAATCGATCCTCAGGAGTACGGAATCGAAGTTCCGGAGATATAGATAAGGTAAAGTTTACAATCGTCCATGTGACCTCCACTCCAGAAATTGTAAACGTCAATAGGTCTTCAGAATAATCCTCAGCCAAGTAATCCGTATTGACCTGAAGAAAACTGACAGTACCGCCGATCACGCCGTCTTGAATATATGATTGTAATGCATAACCTATATTTGAAATCGAAGCCGTGATTTCCGGAATCTCACCTTCTGTATTAAAAGAAAATTGATCAATACTGAAATTCAAGGCTGTATACGTATCCCCATCATAAGAAACATCCTCCGTATTGCCAGCGTAACGAAGGATAGTTGAATCAGGAGTGGTAAGAACAATCAACCAAGGCCAAGCTCCAGGTTGATTCAAATCATTCTTAATCTTAGTGATATTAGATGGCATGCTTACAGACATTAGTCCCCCTACGTGTAACTACCAAGAGCCTCAATAAATGTGACGGAGATTCGCCATAAAGAGGCATCCTCGTTTTCCGGTTTGTATTCAGGCGGTCCGTTGAAATAAACGAAGTAGTCAACATCATCCGACCGATCTGTCCATTTGATAGGCTCTGCCCCCCAATTAGCGCTTCCCTCATAAAATGTATTCAGAGCCGCTACATTCGCTGCTGTCATAAAGCTCCACACAACAGTCCAGGATCTAGGAACGTCCGTGTGACGAGCCTGTGACAGGTAAGGCCCATTATCAAATTCAGTTACAATCCTATTGTCAAAAGCATAGGACTTATTAAATCCACTTGCTACTGGATACCGTGCGAATGATGGAAATACAGGCTGTGCCATAATTTTATCCTCGACTTCTACTGGCTCTACTGACAGGACCTCTATTTCGTTTATCTCTAATGGTGATATTAGCTATCATACGATCTGGATCGAAATCGATATCCTCCGCTTCTATCGGCATGTTGGTAATGTTTTCAATATGCAGGGAAAAACCACTAGCCTTAGAAGTATCTTGCATCTTTCTCAATTCGGAAAACGGTGTGATAAGTTCCGGTTCGTTTTCAGCTAGACTAGCAATTTGTGGCTTCCAGGCAATACCGCCTTCAGCATAGTGGGGTAGCGAAGGTCCTTGCCCACTTGAAACAGCACCCGAAGGTTGGGCAAACGCTCCGGCAAAAGATGAAGCTAATCCACTTGCGACTGGCTGGATGAATGCTATCCTAATGGCTTCAAAATAAATATCTTCCAAAATCCGCAGAGCATGTGCTCCCCAATTATCCATATCACGGGACATACCTTGCAAACCATTTGATACCGATCGCTCCATTGATTGAGCGAACTCGAATGCCTTCTCACCCGCCGTTTTGAACGTCCGTGTAGACTCCATCGCGAATGCTTTTAATCCATCTGCCCATCCACCCTGTTTTAACTCTGCAATCTCAATCAAAACCCTTTGCTCTTTTTCGTATACATCAATCAGATTCAATACCGCATCCTTTTCCATATCAAATTGTTTAGCTATGACAGATGCATTCTTCTGCCACAATTCCACTTCCTTTTCCAATTTCTTCTGTTGGAAGTTGAAATATTCAGCCGACTTATCATTCAATCCATCATACATACGATCCCACGCAGCCCATATAGACTCCTCTGACATGGCATCTATCATATCTTTAGACGCAGCTTGCATTTGAGGGTAGACGCCAGCCCACTTCCAATCGCTTTCAATGGGTTGTACAACAGGACCTATTGACACACCCCCCATCGACCGCATAGCTTCATCAATAGCAGAAGTTAAATCTGGCATTGCTTGTTTTACAAGATCAACAATACCCTCAAAATCCTGCCCAAACTGAACCTTAACAGCAGATAGTAAATCACCAAGATGCTCTACAGAAGCCGCACCAAAAGCCTCTATGACTAATGGAATACTTGTAAACTTTTTATGAACATATAAAGCAGCATCATCTGCTGAAGGTTTAAGCGCATCAAACGTATGCTCGAACGCAGAAGCCCATTCTGTTTTTGCTTTGCGCAACCCACTCTCGAATCGCGTTACCATCGTAGAAATATCAGGTGCCACCCATGCATCTGAAATAGCATCTTTTAGCTCACGCAAAAACGATCCTGCACCCATAGCCATGGCCGCAATATCTACTATCGTATCAGCCCAACCATCTCTGATTGTAGTATAGGCATCTGTAAAACCTGCAACAAAATACTTGAGAAAACCGCCAATTGGAGAATCCCACAGCCATTCCAAACCTGTTTGAAACGCCAACAGCCATTCCTCCATGCGATCCTTAATGACGCTTAGATTCTGCTCCCAAGCTGCGCGTAATGTATATGCGATACCTGCTACCAACACAGCAGTACCCACCCACCCCAACGCTGCTACATTCATCGCTGCAAAAACACCCACCACTAATGCCCCAACCTTTACGATTAACGCCATAGCCAATGCGATAGGGCCTAGTGATGCTGCGAGAACGGCAACAATACCGACAGTCCGTTGAGTCTCTTTATTCAGATTCAACCAGAATTTCGCAAATGTTTTTACACCCTCCCCCACTTTTAAAACCATAGGTTCTAAAGTGCTTCCGAAAGAAGCGGCAACAGCCTTAACATGAATCCAAATAATCCGCAACTGGCTGCCGAGTGATTTTAACTGCTTGTTGGCGACCTCTTCCGTAATCCCAGCCATTTGATGCAGGTCTTTATTGTATTGCTCTATCGCATTCCCCAATCCAAGTAATGGCATTACGGCTTGCTGACTTCGAGCTTGAAAACCGAGCAATTCAAGTGCCGCAGCTTTTTCCGTCACACCCATCGTACCTAAAACACCTGTCAAATCCCGAACGATATCAGCCATCGGTCGTAGGTTATCTTGAGCATCCACAATAGATATGTTATATCTATCCCACGCCTCCCTGTTGTCATTGAAACCTTTGATCATCAATCTCAACATTCGTCCAAACAATTCACCACCTTCAGCGCCCTTTTTTCCTTGATCTGCATACGCTGCTAACGTTGCTACACCATCCTCCAATTCTATTCCGTATGCCTTCATCGCAGGACCAGCGCGCATCAGTGCTTCTGAGAATTGTTGGGTGCTGGCGTTAGCAAGAGTATTCGCACCCGTTAAAATGTCAGTGATTTTCACCATGTTCGTCATATTCTGCTGAGAATCGTTTACGGTCAAACCCAAAGCAGATTGGGCATCCGTAACCAAATCTGTTGCCAACGCCATTTCAAAAGCGCCCGCAGTTGCAAACTTCTGTACAACAGGAAGCGCTGCTATAGATTGCTTCACATCCAAACCAGCACTAGCTAAGAAGAAATACGATTCAGCCAATTGCGTAGCTGACTGTACACCTTCCATAGATAACGTTCGGGCCAACGATCGCATGTCTGCATCCATATCATCAGTCACGTTACCCATGATAGCAGTAGATCGTACCATCGCATCATCGAACGAAGCAAATGTCTTAATAGAAGCCACACCTAAAGCCAAAAGTGGAACTGTAACTTTCATGGTCATATTACGACCGAAAGAATTCAGCCTGTTCTCAGCCCGAGTCATGCGAGTTTCTACATTTCGCATAACCCTAGTCCACTGGTCACTCTCGAGCTTCAGATGTACAAGCAAATTGCCTAAGTCCAAACTAAACATGCTAGGCCCTCTTTTTAGGTTTTCGTTTCACACTACTGGAAGCCAAAATAAATTGACGCCAATATGCTTTAACCCTACTAACGCTTTTCGCCTTTTCTTCAGGTGTAATACTCTTGGGTTTTTTCTTTCCACGAATCAAAAAAGATTCCAGCTTAATCTGGCTTGGATCGTTTGTATGCGTTTTAACGATATACATAGCAATCTGTGCTAAATACCTCTCTTGTACATGCTCCCTGCACGTTGTTGCTTCTATGCGTTCGTCCTCTTCCTTAAAAATGATTCGCCATTTGTAAAACTCTGTAGCTGTTGTTTCTTGTTGGCACCTTTGTTTGGACATATGTAATCGGGTAGCGAGTCGGTACCAACTACGCTCCCGAATCGTCAGTTTCCCTCAGTCTCATCTTTCTCATCAAGCTTGTTGAGTTTTTGTGCGCTTCCAAACAATTCCTTTTGAACCTTGTGAGGGAATTTGCCAATCTCATCTACTGTAACTTTCTCCCCGTTCGCTTTATGCAAACAGAAAGACAGCAAAGAACTGTACATGCCTTTATAACTCTTGATAGTCTTTACCTTCACCTTGCCTGTCTCATCTACCTCAACATCCAATCTTTCTCGATTGGATTCGAGATATCCTTCCAGGTCATCCCCGGACATTTCTCGCAAGCTGTAGGTTGCTTCCTGACCTGTCGTATCTGTGAGAATAACAGGCTGCTCTTCCAGTTTCAAACTGAGTTTGATTGGATCTCCCATCTGACAAACCTTTCCATTTTTCGCGTGTGCTATTATTTTAGTGAAGCCAACAACTTTACCGATAGAATGTTCCTTTGTTTGGAGTCCACACTTTCGGTCACTATTCCACTTTCTCTGCTGATATTCAAAATTGTGTAAACCCTTTCGTCAACAGTCGCATACCGATTGCTAAGAGCAATCAAAGTTTTAATTGTTGCAGACAACTTAGTCCAAGCAACCCTATAAGACGCGGCTCTAACGCACACCAAAACACAATAGCGTTGATGTTCCTCACCATTCATGTTCTTGCCTTGGTAATCGCCGCTGACATCATGAACGGCTGCAGCAGAATCCTCAACACTATTATGATCTGGCAAATTGCCTGTAAACAGAGGCCAAGTATCACTCACCGCAGGCTTTGTAAAAAGCTCCAGTGTAGTTGTCAAATACTCAGCCAAAACATCTGCTGCCGATCCTACTGTATCAATCAAGGGTAACATCAAGATCGCCAATAGCAAAGCTTGCGGTGTCACCATCCCCAATAGTCTTGGGTACTGTAACAGAACCATGGGCTAGTAGCTGACCAGCAGTTAGAGCATTAAAGAGCCCGAAGTGAGTTATTTCGCCCCAAGCCCCCGACGATTCTGCAAATTCAATAGCAGCGGCATTAGCTGTCGCACCCGCAGCAGCCGCATCCCAATCAGACGCTGCCGTTTCTACACGCGCGTACGAATTGCCACTTGGTTCAGCCAGCCCACCCCCACTTTCCTCAGGGTCAGCAGTAGATAGACCCACCCAAATCGTCGGCGGGGTGTAAACACCTTTACCAAACAAGTGATCCAAAATCGCAATTTCCCAGTAGTTTGAAAAACTTCCCATTTGATTATCCTTTCCATTTCTACAAAATGTCTACTGCAACAAGTAGATCATTATCCTAGTGCGGGTGCAATCTCATCACCACTGCCATCTATGTTGCTGACCTCAATAGAGACTGTAGCTGTCGGAGCGCTACCTTCAACGATTTCATTCGGCATGAACGAATTAATCCATCCAAAGAAAGTCCACGTCTGATCGTCTGGAAAAGTAAGCAAAATTGATTGGTTAGCATTAATCATATCCAAAATACCATCAATAAAGGCCGGATCGTAATGACATGTCATTTGTGATCCAGACAAACTCTTGAGGGTTTTTGGATATTTCGTCCGCCATGCTGTATTCCGCATATTCGTCACATCATTCGGGCCACCACCATCCACACCGGGGGGAGTTACAGCTTGCTCCTCAAAATAAAGAGCTACACCCGAAGCAGCATCAGCAAACGTCATCGTTGTTGGAAATCCTTCAGTCATAATCGCCATGATCCAAACTCCTTAAAGTTCTGAATACGCCAGTAACAGATTAGTTACAAAATGATCCCTACGTTTTTTATCCCGTGTCAAATGATGAATCGTTGTTGTGCGTTGAATGTTGTGTATTTTGAACACCCTACTTTCTACCGTTACATTTTCCCCTGCTACGGTTTTCAAATTATCCAATGTTAACGCTAATTTGGAACTGGTAGTGCTATAACCCACGCCCCTTATTCTGAATTGTATTCCGTGCCGCTCATTCTCTGTCCCCCCCATACCCTTCCCATCCACAATGCTTGTGGTATCATAGAGACATCCAAGATTGTTGGCGACGTCGCTTGCTTCGGGAAATCTGCGAGTGAAAACAGGCCAATCATCATCTTCAGAAGGATCGGAAAATAAATCTTGGGCTTTCAAATAGGCAGCAAGAATAGTTGATTGTGGAAGGGTGCCCGCAGATATGACTGGGGCAGATTCAACACCCAATGCACCGGTTACAGTCGATTGGGCCGCTATCGATCCTACCAATTCTATCAGTAACGTTGATAGGTTAGCAGATAGGGACGATGTAGCAGCCAAACTCCCCTTTAAACTCACTACTCTGCTAAGCGTGCCTGTAACAACTGATTGTGCTACTACTGTACCTTGTACTTCCCGTACAATCGAAATGGAACAGGTAACGGCTGATTGGGCTGCTATGGAACCTTGTAAAGTAACGAGTATTTCTTCAACTGTAAGCGTGCCCGTAACGACTGATTGCGCCGCCGTTGATCCTGCTAACTTCCTACCGACTGAAAGAGCGCCAACAACAACCGATTGACTTGTTATTGCTCCTTGTAGTTCGACAGAACCTTTAATAGTAAGAGCACCTGAAACAACTGATTGCGATGCTACTACGCCAACCAACTTCTTACCGACTGAAAGTGAACCTACAACAGCCGATTGCGATGCTACTACACCTTGCACATTTCGGGTGACTGCTAAACCACCCACAACAACCGATTGACTTGTTATTGCTCCTTGTACTTTCTTACTAACTGAAAGTGAACCTGTAACAACTGATTGGACTGATGATGATCCAACTAACTTCTTACCGACTGAAAGAGCGCCAACAACAACCGATTGTGCCGCGATAATACCCTGTAAATCAACAGCACCTTCAACCGAAAGTGAACCACTTACGACAGATTGGGCTGTTACTGCTCCTGCTAACTTCTTACCGACTGAAAGTGAACCACTAACAACTGATTGAACTGTCGTTAATCCTGCCAACTTTTTATCTGTTGAAAGCGAACCACTTACGACAGATTGAACTGTCGTTAATCCTGCCAACTTTTTATCTGTTGAAAGTGAACCACTGACGACCGATTGAACTGTCGTTAATCCTGCCAACTTTTTATCTGTTGAAAGCGAACCACTTACGACAGATTGAACTGTCGTTAATCCTGCCAACTTTTTATCTGTTGAAAGTGAACCACTGACGACCGATTGAA